>Ga0214471_10000012_pt1 | contig 182987 bp, 148 predicted proteins | sample RVTome_5_FD_207665 | JGI IMG/M metagenome (GOLD analysis project Ga0214471, IMG submission 207665) | Soil microbial communities from uranium-contaminated site in the Upper Colorado River Basin, Wyoming, United States - RVT142D155 | ecosystem: Environmental > Terrestrial > Soil > Contaminated... | reverse complement strand
CAGGGGCGAAGACGCTCACGGCTACGTACGCCGGGGATGGGAACTTCAGCCCCAGTTCGGACACCGAGGACCACCAGGTGGACCCCGCGGAAACCGTCACGACGATCACCGGGGATGACCCCGATCCGTCGGTGGTGGGGCAGGCGTATACGGTGACGTTCACGGTGGCCGCGGTAGCGCCGGGGGCGGGGACGCCGACGGGCAACGTGACGGTGAGTGATGGAACAGCCAGTTGTGTGGAGACGGTGGCGGCGGGGAGCTGCTCGCTCACGTCGACTACCGCGGGGGCGAAGACGCTGGTCGCGACGTACGCCGGGGATGGGAACTTCCTTGGGAGCACGTCGGCGGAGGAGCCGCACCAGGTGGACCCTGCGGCAACCGTTACGACGATCACCAGCGATGATCCCGACCCGTCGGTTGTTGGGGAGGCGTACACGGTAACGTTCGCGGTGACGGCGGTGGCGCCGGGGGCGGGGACGCCGACGGGCAACGTGACGGTGACGGATGGAACGGATGGTTGTGTGGGGACGGTGGCAGAGGGGAGCTGCTCGCTCACGTCGACTACCGCGGGGGCGAAGACGCTGGTCGCGACGTACGCCGGGGATGGGAACTTCCTTGGGAGCACGTCGGCGGGGGAGGCGCACCTGGTGGACCCCGCGGCAACCGTTACGACGATCACCAGCGATGACCCGGATCCGTCGATAGTGGGAGAGGAGTACACGGTGACGTTCACGGTGGCCGCGGTGGCGCCGGGGGCGGGGACCCCGACCGGGAACGTGACGGTGAGTGATGGGATGGGCAACATCTGCGTGGGGACGGTGGTGGTGGGACAGTGCGTGCTGACCTCCACCATGGTGGGGGCCCTGACGCTGGAGGCGACATACGCCGGGGATGGGAACTCCAGCAGCAGTTCGGACACTGAGCCCCACCAGGTGGACGGCCAGCCGACGACAACGACGATAGACAGCGACGATCCGGATCCGACGGTGGTGGGGGAGCTGTACACGGTGAATTTCACCGTGGCGCCGGGGGCGGGGACGCCGACGGGGGACGTGACGGTGAGTGATGGGACGGACGAGTGCGTGGGGACCCTCACTGTGGCCAACGATGGGGTTGGGAGTTGCCCCCTTTCGTCCACCACGGCGGGGGCGAAGACGCTCACGGCGACGTATGCGGGAGATGCGAATTCCATGGGGAGCACATCGGATGGAGTGGCGCATCAGGTGGACCCGGCGGGGACCACCACGACGATTACTGGCGACGATCCCGACCCGTCGGTAGTGGGGGAGGCGTACACGGTGACCTTCACGGTGGTGCCTGTGGCGCCGGGGGCGGGGACGCCGACGGGGAACGTGACGGTGACGGATGGGACGGACAGTTGCGTGGGGACGGTGGCGGTGGGGAGCTGCTCGCTCACGTCGACTACCGCGGGGGCGAAGACGCTGGTCGCGACGTACGCCGGGGATGGGAACTTCCTTGGGAGCACGTCGGCGGAGGAGCCGCACCAGGTGGACCCCGCGGCAACCGTTACGACGATCACCAGCGATGACCCGGATCCGTCGGTGGTGGGGCAGGCGTATGCGGTGACGTTCACGGTGGCCGCGGTGGCGCCGGGGGCGGGGACGCCGACCGGGGACGTGACGGTGAGCGATGGGACGGACGAATGCGTGGCAACCCTCGCTCTGGCCGACGACGGCGTTGGAGGTTGCGACGTTGCGTCCACCACGGCGGGGGCAAAGACGCTCACGGCGACGTACGCCGGGGATGGGAATCTCATGGGGAGCACATCGGCGGGGGATGCGCATCAGGTAGACCGGGCGGCGACGACCACGACGATCCCCGGGGATGATCCGGACCCGTCGGTGGCAGGGGAGCCGTACACGGTCACGTTTAGCGTTGATCCGGTACCGCCGGGAGTGGGGACGCCGACGGGGAACGTGACGGTGACGGACGGGACGGACAGTTGTGTGGAAACGGTGGCCGCGGGGCAGTGTGAGTTAGTCTCGACGACGGCGGGGCCAAAAACGCTGGTGGCGACCTACGCGGGGGATGGGAATTTTATGGGGAGCACGTCGGCGGGGGTGGCGCACGAAGTGGACCCGGCGCCGCCGACGACCGCGTTCGTACGCGTGACCCCAGCGGGTGCGAGCATCTCCGGCGCTGGTGCCAGTACCACCTTTACGGCCCACGCCCTCAGCTCCGCGGGAGATACGATCTCTGGCAAGACGTTTACGTGGGAGCACCTCAACCCCAACGTCGCGACCGTTACCGCGTTGGACGCCACGACAGCCCAGGCCACGGCCGTCGCCAGCGGCCAAGCGACCGTCTCCGCCACCGTGGATGGTGAGACTGGATATGCGCTTCTCACGGTGGAGACCCCGGGCACGACGCCCGTCGGTGGCTGGACTGCCATGCCTATCCCCACGCAGAGTGGAATCCTGGGGATCTGGGGGTGCTCGCCGACCGACGTGTTCGCCGTAGGAGGCGGTGGTACGATCCTTCGATTCGACGGCGCCGCTTGGAGTTCCATGACGAGCCCAACGTCTGAGACTCTGCACGGCGTCTGGGGGACGTCCTGCGCCAATGTGTACGCCGTAGGTGCCGCTGGCACAATCGTGCATTTCGACGGCACTTGGTCGACCATCACGACCGGTACCGTCACGGATCAGCTCCGTGCTGTGTGGGGAAGCTCACCCACTGACGTCTTCGCCGTCGGCGACAACGGCACCATATGGCATTTCGACGGGTCGGTCTGGAGTGATATGAACAGCGGGACTACAGCCGAACTTGACGATGTGTGGGGAACCTCGTCAAACAACGTCTTCGCCGTCGGCAGCAGTGGCACGATCCTCCGATTCGACGGCAACTCGTGGGGCCCGATGAACAGCGGCTCAATACAGCGACTCGCGGCTCTCTGGGGCACGGACACGACCGACATTTACGCCGTTGGTGCCGGCAACACCGGTCAGATACTTCGCTTCGACGGAACGGACTGGACCGCGTCGAGCACCGGCGCGACATCGGGACAACACGACATTTGGGGTGCATCCTCCGGCGAGATGTACGTTCCGTGGGACTTCGGTGTCCTCCAGTTCGATGGCGCCACTTGGGATTCGGTCCCCTGCGGATGTGGTGCTGATGTCGTGTGGGGGTTCTCAGTCGGTGAAGTGTATGTAGACGGCCCTACCGGGAGGATCCTGGTCGGAACTCGTGGCGCGGTTTCGAATGTTATCTCGCCCTCCGATACGACGCTTACTGCGATCGGTGACACGGTTGCGCTATCGGCTGAAGTTCTGGACGCAAGCGCCAATGCACTGGAAGGACGCTCGTTCATCTGGTCCAGCAGCGATGAGATTGTCGCGACCGTGGATGCAGAGGGAGTCGCAACGGCGGTGGGGAACGGTACGGCCACTATAACTGCTACCAGTGGTGGTGTATCAGGGGCAGCCGAGGTCACGGTGTCCGCCCCGCCAGCGGCGCCGAGCAATCTCAGCGCAACGGCCATCTCGGTTAGCCAGATCGATCTCACCTGGACGGACAACGCCACGAACGAAGACGGCTCCCGGATTGAGCGGTGTCAGGGTGTCGGGTGCGAAAACTTCGAGGAGATCGCCACCGTGGATGCCAACGTGACGGCATATACCGATGAAGGTCTCTCCGCAGACACGAGGTACAACTATCAAGTCGCGGCCTTCAATGCGATCGGAAGCTCCGCCTATTCGAACACCGCTGGGGCAACAACGAGCGGCACGTTAGCCGACGGACTCGACAGCCCATGGGATATCGCGATCAATGCGCAGGAGGCGTTCTGGGTGGAGAAGGCCAATCCAGGAGCCGTCCGGTCCGTGCCGATTGTCGGGGGCATCGTTAGAACGCTTTCAAGTGGGCTGGAATTCCCTACCGCCATCGCCGTTGACGAGTCATCGGTCTACTGGCTTGAATTTGGTGCTACCCTAGGCACCGGTTCATTGAAGAAGGTACCTATCAGCGGCGGATCAGTCACGACGCTGGCCACTGCCTTGTTTAGGGCGCAGAACAACATGGCGCTTGATGCAAGCTATGTCTACTTCGTCGACGGACCACTAAGTCCTGATGCAGCAGTACTCAGAGTGCCGAAGGCTGGTGGCACGGTTACAACTCTCGTGAGTAGCGGTTCGAATGGCATCGTCACGATGGGAACGGCCATAGCAACTGACAGTGCCTTCGTCTACTTCTGGGACGACGCAACCACGATCATGAGGGTGCCAGTCTCAGGCGGTACCCCTTCGGCAGTGGGGACTGGAGAGCCGAGCGCGATGATTCTCAGTGGTGGAACTCTGTACTGGGTAGAATGCGGTACCGGCCTGGTGAAGAGCATGCCAACGGACGGCGGTTCAGTTACAACCCTTGCGTCTGGCTCGACATGTCCCGCAGGACTCACGGTCGATGCATCGGACGTGTACTGGATTGAATTCACCAGTCCTGGGACCGTGCGGAAGGTCCCTGTTGGAGGAGGATCCGTAACGACGATCTCGAACGAGGCAAACACAATCGGGGTGGCTGTAGACAACACGAGTGTCTATTGGGCCGTGAATCTATTCGCGAATCAGGGAAAGATTCGGCAGGCTTCGAAATGACCTGTGCGTTCGCAGGGGAAGGAAACCCGACGGTCGCATCAGCAAGCAACCACTGCGTTTGTCGATTGGCTACCACATGGCAGCCACTGCACACGCCCATCGGAGACTGAGCATTGGACTGCTACCGCTGCCACACCCCGATCCCTGACACCTCCCGCTTCTGCCTGAGTTGCGGCGCGGACGTGTCGGATCCCTCCGGCGGCGGCGCGACGACAGCGGCGATGGACGAGGCCGCCTCCGAGCAAGTCCTCCGCCTCGTCCGCCAGGAGGTCGGCAGCGAGTTCGAGGTGGAACGCGAGCTCGGCCGCGGCGGGATGGCCATCGTCTACCTCGCCACGGAAGTCCATCTGCGGCGGAAGGTGGCGATCAAGGTGCTACCACCTGAACTGACGTTCGGTGCGGGCGCGGTCGAGCGATTCAAGCGCGAGGCCCAGACCGCCGCCACGCTGGACCATCCGCACATCATCCCGATCTACCGCATCGCGCCGGGGGGCAGGCTGTTCTGGTACGCGATGAAGTTCCTCGAGGGCCTGTCCCTCGCGGACTTCCTCAAGGAAAAGGCCCGTCTCTCACTCGACGAGGCGATCGCCGTTCTCCAGCCCGTGGCGTCGGCGCTCGACTACGCCCACCGCCGGGGCGTCATCCATCGCGACGTCAAGCCGGCCAACATCATGCTCGACGACGACCTGCGCGTGACCGTCACCGACTTCGGCATCGCCAAACAGCTCGCCGCCGGTTCGTTCACCGCCTCAGGGTCGGTGATTGGAACGCCGTACTACATGTCGCCGGAGCAGTGCACGGGCTCCAAGACGCTGACGGGAGCCGCGGACCAGTACTCCCTCGGTGTCATGGCCTACCAGATGCTCGCGGGACAGTTGCCGTTCGAGGGGGACTCGGCGATCGATATCCTGACCAAGCACTGCATGCTGCCCCCGCCACCCCTCGACGTGCTGCGCCCGGGGTTGCCGCCCCAGGTGTACCTCGCGGTCGAGCAAGCGCTCGCCAAGAAGGCGGAGGCACGGTTCCCGACCGTCGCCGCCTTCGTCGAGGCACTGACCCACGCTCCATCTCAACCGTCGCTGCAAATCGACCGGGGCCCCTCGGCAACCTGGCAGCGTATCAGTACGGCCGTCATGGTCCCCGTGCGTCCCCGTCGCCGACTGCTCTGGGGCGCGGCCACGCTCGTGGTGTTGGGAGGAGGGGCGACAGGGCTCTGGCTGACACAGCAGGCGCCGAGTCCCTCATCGCTGGGCCCTGCGGCAGAAGTGGAGCCGCCCGCAGTCACGCTCGAGACAGCGCGCGCGGAGGACGCGGTGCGGGATCCGGGCACGCCGGCAGCAGTGGCCGCGCCGGCCGATACACCGCCGGTTCGCCCCGCCGTTGTCACCGGTCGCGTCGTGGTGACCGGCCTGCCCTCAGGGGCCACCGTCCGCGTGGACGGACGACTTCGCGACGGAACGGAGTTCGAGCTTCAGCCGGGGCGCCATACGGTGCGGATGGACGCCGAGGGGTACGAGCCGGCGAGCACCGATGTGATGGTCGCCGCCGGAGGGTGGGTGCAGTTGCCCTTCGTCGGACGCCCTCTGGCGGCGGGACCGGCCGCGCCGGCTGACGACGCGACGCCGCTGCGGGAGGCGACGCCCGTCCCGACCCAAGGCGGTGTGCTCGTGGTGCGGACCGTCGGAGGATGGGGGAGGATCTATGTCGATGGTGCGCTCGGCCGTGAGGGCTCCAGCCATCGCGACTCCCTGCCCGCCGGTTCACACGTCATCCGCGTGGAGCGACCCGGATACGCGACGGTGGATACGACCGTCTCGCTCGGGCCCGGCGAGACGAAGATCGTGACCATTCAGATGCGCGAGGGGGCGCCGTGACACGCGAGATCCTGTTTGTCGTCGTTGCGATCGGAGTGGCTGCACGCGGGGCGCCGGCCCAGACGGGACGCGACGCGCTAGCGGCCGGCATCCGTGCTCATGACGTGGCCGACTTCCAGACGGCCGCGGGCCTCCTGAGCCGCGGTTTGGATCCGGAAGCCGGTGCCCTCGACAGCCTCTGGGTGCTGGGCGTGCACAACCTCGTCGACGCGTTGAACGAGACGGACCACGCGGCGCTCGCCGAGACGTGGGTGCGATGGGCCCTGCGTCAGCTGCCGGATATGGTCGTCGATACCATCGCGTTTCCGCCCGCGGTGAAGCGGGTCGTTCAAGCGGCTCGCGAAGCGGTCGACCGAACGGCGGGAGACACGGCGACCGTGCGACTCCGGTGGATCTGGAGTAGGGACGCGGGCAGCGGTGACCGAGGTGCGCTCCGGCTGCGCGAAGGCGAGATCGCCGTGACCGCTCAGGTCGAGGATGGCGCTTTCCTCGCCGGCGCAGTGGATCGCGTGTTGGCTCCGGGCAGTCACACGATCGTCGCGACCGCTCAGGGCCGTGTCCCGGCGCGCGTCACGGTCGAAGTGCTGCCGGGCGTGACCACGGTGCTCGACTTTCAGCTAGCGCACGCGCCGCCCGGAACGCTGTATGTGGATGCCCGGCCGTGGGCAGAGGTCTTCCTGGACAATGAGTCGGTGGGATACACCCTGCTGGTTGCGCACCCGGTGCAGGCGGGCCGGCATCAACTGCGGCTGGTGCGCGACGGGTATGCGCCGTTCGATACGACGATTGCCGTGTCCGCAGGTGAACCGGTCCGGTTGGGCACCGTCTTGCTGAAGCGGAGGTCACCATGAGACGCGCGGCCCTCTCCAGCGTGCTGGGTCTGGCCCTGGCCGCGATGATCGCCGGCGGGCTTGAGGCACAGCAGCAGGATTCTGAAGATCGCCTCGCGCGTGCTGTTGCCGCTCTGGATGCCACCGAAGTCGAGGCGGCGAAGCGCATCCTGCGAGAGCTCGGTGCTGAACTGACTTCCCGTACGCCCGCCGATCTGGCAACGGAGGTGTACATCCGGCTGGGCGTGATCTACGTGTCGGAAACGCTGCTCGATTCCGCGGCTGCCGAGTTCGCGGCGGCCGTTCGCCGGAACCCGTTCGTTCGCATGGATCCTGAGCGATACAACCCCGATGTCATCCAGGCGTTTGAAGAGGCCAGGCGCGCCACGCCGGCGTTGGGACTGCGGGCACCCTACGACACCACGGTTCAACCCGACACGGGTAGTTGGCCGGTAACGGTGGCTGTCGGCCTGCCGGGGGTGGTGGAGCTGCGCTTCGTTCCGGCGGACGATGCTTCAAGCGAGTCGTTCGCGAGGACCATCGCTGTCGATTCCGTGCAGACGGTCCGGACGTCGTTCACATCGCCGGGCGCAGCATGGCTCCCGATGAGAGAATACCGCGTGGTTGCCTGGCTGCGGGATGTGGCGGCGGACACTGCCTCGATGCGGGTCCGGGTGGAGCGACTTCCGGCGGATACCGTGGCGCACCCGCCGCCGCTCGACTCCGGACGGTTCCTTCCCGAGCGCCGCAGGGCCGCGCCGTCGGTTTCCAGTCTGGTGAAAGGCGTGTTGTTCGGGGCCGCCGCGGTGGCGATACCCTTGAGTCTGGCGAATCCCGACGTCCAGCCGCGGTCGGTGCAGGGTGGTGCGGTGGCCGTCGGAGCCGCCATTGCCGTCGGCGGTGTCGTCGGGCTCACGATCAAGCGATACGAGCTGAATCCGCAGAACGTCCTGCACAACGTGCGGCTGCGAACCGAGTGGGAGCGGGAGAACCGAGCGGTGGCCGAAGAGAATGCGCGCCGCCGTCATCGGTCTCCGCTCCACATTACGCTGAAGGAGGAGCCATGAGACGCGCGTTCGTCATCGTGCTGGTGCTCACCGGCTCCTCGGCAGCACGGCCCGCGCTCGCTCAGGAAGTTGCGCTTTCCGTCTTCGGCGGCATCGGGCAGCCACGGAGTACGGTCGTGCTGGCCGGCGGCAGGGAGCGCGTGCGCGGGATCTGGGCGGGTGGTGGCATCGAGTTGGAGGCCGGACGCTTTCTGATGGCGGTCTCAGGGTACCGCGGCGAGCTGACACCGTTCGAGGGTGACGCAACATTCGACCGTGATGCCGGCGAGATAGGGGGGCGGGTCGGGATTGCCCTGTTCCCGTGGATCGGGCTCGAGGGCGGATTCGCGGCCCGCGCGTTCAGCGCCGCGTCAGGCTATCAGCGCTGGAACATCCCGAGCGTGGGGGCCGTGGTGTCCGGAACGCTCGGCCATCCGGCTATCCGCGCCCACTTCCGAGTCGCTTACCTCCCGGGAGTGAGCGTGACGGGTCTGGAGTCGCCGGACGTGGGAGTGGCGGGTTCGGCGGGCATCACCGTGGCGCCGGAGGAGGCGCGATTCGTTGCGCGCTTGGAGTATGGTCTGGAGAGATACGACTTCCCACCGGGGACGACGTCACGGCTGGAGCAGTTCGACCAGATCAGGCTGAGCGTTGGAGCGCGGCTTCGGGTTGCGCGGTGAACATTGGCGCGGCGGGCGCGTTCCAAGAGCCGCCTGACGGACGTCGGTTTCGGACCAGTTGCTCGGTGACTCAGTCCCTAACGCCGTTTCGTGTGGCAGCACTCGCAATCACGGACGGTAGTCCGAACGGAGATCCTGATGCCGGGAACATGCCGCGCATCGACCCCGAGACCGGTCAGCGGATCGTCACTGACGTCTGCCTCAAGCGCAAGATTCGCAACTACGTGGGGGTCGCGAAGGGCGAACAGCCCCCATTTGAGATCTACGTGAAGGAAAAGGCGATCTTGAACAAGCAGCACGACCGGGCCTGGCGGGTCGTTCAGCCGACGGCCACGACGGCACAGAAGAAGAACCTTCCGAAGGATGAGCAGAAGGCGCGCGAACTGACCAAGTTCATGTGCTCGAACTTCTACGACGTGCGGGCCTTCGGCGCGGTGATGATGACGGCCGTGAACTGCGGTCAGGTGCGCGGGCCGGTGCAGCTTGGCCTTGCGCGTTCACTGCACCCCGTCGTGACCCAGGAACTCACGGTCACCAGGTGCGCCGTCAGGAACGCCTTGAGCGCCTTCTCAACGGCCTGTTCCCAGTGGAATGCGGCGTCACCGAGGAGCGGAGGATCTGCGGTCCGATCATGGCGTGCCGCTCGCAAGTCCTCGCTGGCCTTCCGGATCCACGCCCGCGTATCGGAGAGCCGCGTGGCGTCATGCGGCATGCAGCAGAACGCCTTCCCGAACTACCGTGGCAGGAAGCGACGCCCGCAGCGGGAGGCGAGCCTCGAAATAGCTGCGGGTGCAGACCAACACGTCAACGGCCGTGCCGGTGCCCCGCAGCACCTGGTACGCCAGACGGCTACCGCGGCGGTCCGGCGCCGCGTCGTCGGGTACGACGAGGAGCAGGTCGTAGTCGCTGTCGAGCCCCGCGTCGGCACGCGCGCGCGATCCGAACAGATACACGCGCGTGGGTCGGTACGACGCGATGAGCCTCCGGAGCACCTCGGCCAGTGCCGGATCAAGGACCGGTGCCGGCGCGGACGCAGAGTTGCGCGAGGCGAAGTCGCCGTTACGAGCGTCCCGAGGGGGAGCTTCCATGACGGCAATCTAGGATCAACCCTGGCATGGGGCCAGCGTGAAGGGGCCGGACCCGCCCCGGACCGCCGTGAGTGAACCGACGGTTGGCCGACGCCCGTTCGCCGAGGATGACCAGCTCCCCATCTCCGCGCTCCAGCACCTCCTGTTCTGTGAACGGCAGTGCGCCCTGATCCACATTGATGGATTGAAACGTGAACAGACGGAAGAATATTCCGCCGTCGTCGCCCGCTCGCGAGGCGGCTGCCCGATCGGGCGCGCTCCGAACTCCGCGCGCCAGAGCAACCGCCTGACCTCAGTGACGACCGCGCTGAAACGCCGGCGGCAGGCGGTCTCCGTCGTCCGCTGCCGCCGCCGTCCCGTTTGACGCCGGCGCCGCGCGGGCCGTCAGCCGCTCGGGAGTGGTTGCGATCGTTTCGACGACGAGATCGGGGTGGCTACCGTCGAGCGCGACGCGAAAGGCCACGAACGGCAGCAGCGGATTGGGCAACCAGTAGAGCCACCCCAGGTTCGGCACCGGATCCCGCCCGGGGAGGCGCAGGTCGAGCCAGACGTACAGACCCTTGTAGGGACATAATCCCGGGACGCCGTTGGGCGCGAGCGCGCCGGTCCGCAGGTACTTCCGGCGCACATAGTAGCTCGCCCCAAGCCGCGTGATGCCCCAACCGGATGGTCCCTCCGCGAGGAGCAGCCCGGTGGGCCGGTGAATGATGCGGATGCCGTGTCTTGTCATGTCCGTCTCAGGTGAGAGAGCGCAAGGCGCGCCGGGCGCGGTGTGCACACCATGACGGCCGGAGTCCGCGACAATGGACGCTCTGGATGGCCGTATTGGTGTGCGATCGGAACAGGTGAGTGCATTCCTCTGTTATTGAGAGGTCGGTTCCTTCTCTTACACATGGATCGGTGAGAGCACCAGTGATAGCCCTTCGCGAGCCGCAGGCCCGCATTGACGCGATTCGGCGGCGCGATCCCGCCGCGCTCGAGGACGTGGCGCGTGACAACATCACGCGACTCGTGCGGACCGCGCGCGCCTCGGGACTCGCGACGGAAGACGCGTACGACGCGGCGCAGGAGACGCTGCTCGTGTTCGTGCAGAAGGCGGACCAATTCGACGGGCGGGCCAGCGCGCGCACCTGGCTGTTCGGCATTCTTTACAAGAAGATTGCGGAACGCCGCCGGGCGTTTGCGCGGGAGGAGACGCTCGACGACATCGACGCGGTGGTGGCTGCCCGGTTCGACACGACCGGCCAATGGTTGCGTCCCCCGCAGACCGCCGACGCGGCCGCAACGGCCGGCGAGGTCATGACCCGTGTCGAGGAGTGCCTGGAGGAGGTTCCCGAACGACCGCGCAGCGCATTCGTGTTGCGGGAAGTGGAGCAGCTGTCCACCGACGAGGTCTGTAAGATCCTCGATGTGTCGGCCAACAACCTGGGAGTGATGTTGTACCGGGCGCGGAACCGGCTGCGGGAGTGCCTGGAGGCGAAAGGGATCCACGGGAGCGGCGATGCTGCAGTGTAGCGAAGTGACGAAACTGGTGGCGAGCGACACGGGGCGGAAGCCCCCGCTGAGGCGGCGTCTCGGCGTCCTGCTTCACCTGGCGGTGTGCCGGCACTGCCGCGCCTATTCGCGCCAGCTGCGCCGGATCGGCGACGCGGTACGCGGGCTGTACGGGCGTACCACGGTCGACCCGGACGGAGCCGCTCGTGTCGTCGCCGCCGTACGGGAGGCCGCTGAACGGGGCCAGCCGCCGGGTCCAACCGACCGCGACTGATAGACGAGCGTCCGTACCATCCCGTGAGTGAAGCGCGTGTCAGTCCCGCCCTGAATGGCGGGCTCGGCCAAGAACCGCGCGCTGAAGCGCGATACGATTCGGGTCCACCCTTCAGGGTGGTGTGCTTGGCCGAGCCCGGGCTATCAGCCCGGGACCAAAACACCGAGCCTCCTCACCCTCGCGTGAGTGAAGCGCGTGTCAGTCCCGCCCTAAGAGGGCGGGCTCGGCCAAGAACCGCGCGCTGAAGCGCGATACGATTCGGGTCCACCCTTCAGGGTGGTGTGCTCGGCCGAGCCCGGGCTCTCAGCCCGGGACCAACACAGTCCCGCCCTAAAAGGGCGGGCTCGGCCAAGAACCGCGCGCTGAAGCGCGAGACGAGTCTGGTCCACCCTTCAGGGTGGTGTGCTTGGCCGAGCCCGGGCTCTCAGCCCGGGACCAAAACACCGAGCCTCCTCACCCTCGCGTGAGTGAAGCGCGTGTCAGTCCCGCCCTAAAAGGGCGGGCTCGGCCAAGAACCGCGCGCTGAAGCGCGAGACGAGTCTGGTCCACCCTTCAGGGTGGTGTGCTTGGCCGAGCCCGGGCTCTCAGCCCGGGACCAACGCCGTGCCGGCCCCCCTCGTGACCTGGCGCTGACGCGCGTCGTGAACGACCCAGCCGGGACGACACCGCTCGTCGGCGGCTTTCCGGGAGCGAGTCGCGCTGTTCAGCCGGTGGCGCGGCCGGGCTCGGGCTGGGGCGTCCCGTAGACGCCCCCCACGATGGCCCCGAAGACCAGATGGCCCATGAGGCTCCCCATGATCATGCTGATGTCCCCGCCCGAGAAGACGCCCGCGCCCATCATCGGCATCACGACGAGTTGCGCGACCAGGAACACCAGGACCCCGAACACGGCTCCACGAAGTGCGGGGGCTCCAGGTAGCCGCGTCGACGCCGCCACGGCGTAGATGCCGGCGAGCACGAGCCCGATCATGCCGTGCATCGCCCAACCGAGGGTGCTACCAATCTTGAGAAAGCTGCCCAGCATCTCGCCGATCGGCATCTTGGGCATGCCTATCAACGGGGCGGCCAACATGAGCATCGTCATGGCCGCCGTGCCGCCGACTCCGGCGAGCGCGATTCTTCCCGGATTCATCCTGACTCCTTGGGTGAGGTGAGTGGCCCGGGTGCCGGGCGTTCCGGCCGGCCCGTGGCCCGCATGGGGCGTTATTGCCGCTCGGCGCCGAATCATTACACGCACCTCCTCGCGTAATGCCGGGCGGCGCACGCGCAACAACTCTACGCTACCCGCTGCCCGCGGGCGGCGGACGGCGGGCATCTCCGCACACGAGGTTCGGATCGAAGCTGGCCGTTCGACTTGGAACACAGGAGTCTGACGATGCGGACGTTTCTCAAAGCCATCGTGCTCGCCGCGGCGACAGCCGTCACCGGAAGTGCGACGCTCGGGGCTCAGGACCGCGCGGTCACCATCTACGGCTTCGGCGGCGGCATCAGCGCGCTGACCGACCTGGATGCAAGTGACGCGCAGGATTTCAAGACGGGCTTCAACGCCGGCGGCGGGATCGGCGTCGGGCTCCATCGGTATGTCGCGTTGCGCGGCGAGTTCACGTTTGCGCGTGACGAGCTGCGCTCGGGTGGGGCCGATACCGGGAACAATTTCAACAAGTTCTTCTACGGAGGAGATCTCGTCTTGCGCTATCCGCTTGCGAATGGCCTGAGCCCGTACGTTTTCGGTGGGGGCGGCGCGGTGACGGTGGACGACGACGCGGATGTCGCGGCCGCCTCGACGACCACGCGCGGAGCCGGGCGGTTCGGGCTGGGTGTGAGCTACGAGGTGCCCGGGAGCCCGATAGGGATCTTCGCGCAAGGGACGGGGTGGGTGTACGCAATCGACACGACCGAGGACGCGAAGTTCGCGTCGTTCACGGAGACCCAGTTCGATGCCGTGTACAGCATCGGGCTGTCCTACCGTATCCGGCTCTAGGTCCAGTGGACCGCGACGAAGTTGTCGATTAGAATCAAAGCGGGACGGTCCGGGGCCTCCTCCATGTTGGAGTTCCCACGGCAGATTGCAGATTGCAGATTGCAGATTGTCGATTGCAGATTGTTTGGGGGGCGGCAATCTGCAATCAGCAATCTGCAATCTCCAATCTCAAATCCCCTAGGCCCGTAGCTCAACTGGCGGAGCGCCGGTCTCCAAAACCGGAGGTTGCAGGTTCAAGTCCTGCCGGGCCTGTCAAGAGCGCAGATTGTTGATTGCAGATTGCAGATTGATTGGGGGGGGCGGCAATCAGCAATCAGCAGTCTGCAATCTCGAAAGCCGAGCCTAGCCGGACGGCGTTGAGGTCTCCGCAAGCGTGGCAAGGAAGTCAGCCCCATATCGCTTCAGCTTGGCCGGCCCCACTCCGGCCACCTCCAGGAGCTGACCGGAATCGGCCGGCCTGCGTACCGCCATTTCGCGCAGCACTTTGTCGCTGAATACGATATAGGCAGGCACGCCATCGCGGTCGGCGAGCGTTTTTCGCAGCGTCCGTAGTCGTTCGAACATCCGCCGATCGTCTTCCCCGAGCGTCGCAGCCACGGTCCCGCCCCGGCGCGCACCGTCGTTGCGGCGAGCGGATCCCTGGCGTTTCATGGCGTCAGCCGTGCGGTCCGCCATCTCGATTCCGGTGCAGACGTCGCAGGACTTGCCGCACGTCGCGATGCGCTCATCAAAGTGCGCGACGATACTCTGATGGCGGCATCGACGCCGTTCGACCAGCGTGAATAGCAGGACCGTGGCGGCTCGTTTTTGCCGCCACAGTTCGTCGTCGTCAATGTCGTTCAGCAGGCGCTCATGCAGTTTCACGTCGGCCCATGAATAGAAGAGGATACAATCGCTTGGCAGGCCGTCGCGGCCGGCGCGGCCAATCTCCTGATACCATGATTCGATGTCCTTGGGCATGTCCCGGTGAATCACGTATCGCACATTCGACTTGTCGATACCCATCCCGAACGCGACGGTGGCCACGATGACGTCGACATCGTCCCGTTGAAAGGCTTCCTGGTTCCTGGTTCGTTCGGCCGAATCGAGACCGGCGTGGTACGGAAGGGCCTTGATGCCGTGGTTGGCGAGAAAGATTGCCGTCTGTTCGACCGCCTTGCGGCTCAGGCAGTAGACGATGCCGCTTTCTCCCTCGTGGTCTCGGATCAGCGCGAGAATTTCGTTGCGGGTGTTCCCGCCGTCTCCCTTCTTCCGCACACCGATCCGCAGATTGGGCCGGAAGAAGGATCCTTTGTATCCCGCCGGTTTCCGCATGCCCAGTTGCTTCAGGATATCGATGGTCACGCGGCGCGTGGCGGTGGCGGTGAGGGCGAGCACGGGGACGTCGAGCTGTTCTTTCAGGCCGCGGAGCCGCCGGTAGGATGGCCGAAAATCGTGTCCCCATTGGCTGATGCAATGCGCTTCGTCCACGACCAACAACGAGATGGGACACCCCCGCACGAAGTCCGACAACCGACCGTCGAACGCTTCCGGGGCCAGGAATACCAACTCATACTCCCCGCGGCGGAGTGCGCCGAGACGAGCCTGCCGCTCTTCGAAATCGAGCGTGGAGTTGATGGCCGCCGCACGAAATCCCAGGCTGACGATCGCGTCCACCTGGTCCTTCATCAGCGAGATCAGTGGGGAAAGGACGAGGACGGTTCCTTCGAGGATCCGCGCCGGCAGTTGATAGGTGAGCGATTTCCCGGCGCCGGTGGGCATGACCGCGATGCAATCCTTCCGTTCAAGGACGGCGTTGATGACCTCGCGCTGGCCGGGGCGAAACGCCGAGAAGCCAAAGACGTCTCTCAGGACGGTGTCGGGGGTGGTTGGGGTGGAGTTGGTCAAGCGCGGGGACATTCGTCGAAGATCATGGCACGGAATATAGGTTCCCGCCCAAGAGAGGACGTCGCAATCGCACGCCGGGCTACTCAATTCAACTCGTGTGGCGGAAGCAAAGGCCGCGAGGTGTCACTGGTGTCCACGGGGAATGGGTCGTGCGATCGGCGAGCGCCGCGTGCAGGTGCTCGGCGGGGAGATGGACGTGCAGCTCCGCGGCGCCGCCTCCGTCTCGGGGCTTGACGAGGCCGAAGTCGAGGGCGAGTGAATCGCACGCTTGCCGGAGGAGATACACCGCACGCTCCGGCGGCAATGGTCCAAAACGCTCGACCATCGTTCCCAGGTCGAACCCGTTCAACAGTTCCATGACATAGTAAAAGGGGTTCGTCCCACGAATCGGTGCGGGATGAGGGTCGCTGAACGAACGCCAGGTGCGGGTGGCCGGGGTGCTACGCTGCCGGCTCGATCTCCACCCTGATCGATCGCCAAGCTCCCTGCCGGAACCGCGCGATGCTGAGCGTCGAGCGCGTCATGTGACCGATCAGAATGGCCAGCCAGATGTGTCCCGCTCGCAAGTCGCCGGTCGCCTGGATGATCGCACAGATGCCGAGAGGGATAACGATCTGCGAGACGATCGAAATGTACAAGGGGCTCTTGGTATCGCCGGTTCCCTGGAGCCCGCCGGTGTAGGCCAGCGCCACGGTGATGAACAGACCCGACGCGCTGAGGAATGCGAGCAGTTGCGTGCCGATCTCCATCACCACCGGGTTCTCGAGGCCGAAGAACCCCAACAGCGCTCGGGGCATGAGCAGGAACATCGACCCGACGACGACGGCCACGCCGAGGCCGATGCGTGCCGCGACATGCACGCCGTGGACCGCGCGATCGGGATGCCCGGCGCCGAGATTCTGTCCGGCGACCGCGGCCGCGGCGCCCATCAGCCCGACCGAAGTCCAGGTGATGAGGGAAAAGAGCTGGGTATAGCCGACGGCATACGCCGCCTGGGCCTGCCCACTTTCGGGCAATGAGCCGACGAACCCCAGCAGAATCACGCCCGCGACGTTCATGGCGACACCCTGGAGACCGGTCGGAATCCCGAACCGGAACAGCGTCCGAATGATCGACCAGTCGGGCCGCCAACTCATGCCACGGCGGAACTGCACGACCCAACGGTGCGAAAAGAACAGCCGATGGATGGCGACGAGGCTCAACAGTCCCCCGGCCATCACCGTCCCCATCGCAGCTCCCTTGGTTCCGAATGCGGGAATGGGGCCGAGGCCTCGAATCAAGATCACGTTGAACACGATGTTGAGGACGGTGAGCGCGATGCCGTAGCGCAACGGCGTGCGCGCGTCACCGGCCGAGCGCAGCGCACCGCCCAGCATGTAGAACACCAGCATGCCGAAGCTGAACAGGAACATGATGCGCAGGTAGGGAAGCGCCTCCGCGCGGACCGCAGGCGTGGCGTTGACCAGGTTCAGCAGGGTCGGCGCGAGGAAATAGCCGATGGGCGCCAGCACGCCCACGGCGAGCGCGGCGGAGGTGAGAAACGCCTGGTAGACCGTGCGATTGACCTTGTCGGGTTCGTTGGCACCGGCGAATCGCGCAACGAGTACGCCCATGCCTGAGAAGAGCGACCCGATGAACACCATGACGACCAGGAAGATCTGCCACGAAATCCCGATCGCCGCGTTGCCGGTGTATCCGACGTAGTGACCGACCATCGCGTGGTCCACGATGCCCTGCAGCCCGCCGATGACGTTCTGCAGCATCGTGGGCCACGCGAGTTTCCACACCGCGGGGCCGATGGGTCCCTCGACGATGGAACGGTCGAACGTTTTGTGTGGTCGCGGGGCAGCGGCCATGGGTTCCTTAGGCTTCCTTGTAGACCATCCCCCCCACATACGCGGCGCCGAGCATCATCACCAGCGAATACGCGAGCACGATCAGGAACAGACTGGTTGGGACCAGACCAGACAACCAATCGCCAAAGTACCCGAACACGTAGAAAGCGATCCATGTAGCCAGGCCCGCCTTCATCGCGGTCGCCGGACCGGGACCGAACCGCGGACGGATCGCCGCGTAGATCCACACCGTGAGGATTCCGAGCAGGAATCCGAGCGCGACGAACCCGCCGATTGCCCCGCCGGCAAGCGGTGGAAGGTTGAGCGCCGCGAGCGCGTCCTCCCACGGTCCGGCCAGCATGGTCAGGTTCACGACGCTTTCCACCACGTTGATGACGAGCCCGGCGGCGAGTCCGCCGAGGACCAGTTTGCCATTGTTGATCGATGCCATGGGTGGGGCCTCCCGTGTACGTTGGATTGGTGAGGATGACGAAGCGGGCGGTTCGGCTATCGCGGCATCGGCTGCTGGAGCACGGCGAGGATCACCGCGATGCCTTCGACGAAGTTGCCGAGTCGGATGTTCTCGTTGGGGCTGTGCTGGTTGTTGTCGGGATTCACGGTCGGGACGGTTACCGCCGGGACGCCGAGCGTCGCGACGAACGGTGAGATGGGGATCGACCCGCCGCTCGTGCGAATGGCGATTGGCGGCTCGCCAAACAGGTGGACCATGGCGCCGGTGAGCCAACGGCCAATGTCCGAGTCCATCTCCGTGCGATAGGCGGCATACGAGATGTTCGACGTGAAACTCGCGAGACGGGGATAGGCGGTGCGTTCCTCATCGGTGGGGTCGCGATCGACCAGATGGTATCCCAATCCCGCGACGTGCTCGCGGATGAGCCGCAGCAGGCGGTGGGGGTCGCTTTCGCGCACGAGCCGCACGTCGATCTCGGCGGTGGCCGACGCCGGAACGATGGTGCGCCGTTGCGCGCCCACCCAACCCGACGCCATCCCGCGGATGTTGAGCGACGGGTATTGCCGCGCTTCTTGCAGCGTGGCCCCGACAGCGTCGGTCCCCGCGATGCCGAGATCGCGCTTGATGCCGGTTTCGTCATCGGGCACGCGTTCCATCACGGCGCGTGCCGCGGAGTCGATGGTGACGCCGTCGTAGAACCCGGGAATCGTCACACGGCCCGCGTCGTCTTTCATCGAGGCGAGTATCTGGGCCAGGCGTAACGCCGGATTCGGAACCCAGTTGCCATAGTGACCGCTGTGCTGCGGCACGCGTGGGCCATACACGGTGAGCGTGACCGTCGCGATGCCGCGCGCGCCGAAGGTGAGCGTCGGCTTGTTGGTTGGGTGGCGTGGGCCGTCGAAGATGACGAGCATGTCGGCGGCAAGCGCATCGCGATACCGCTCGACCATGCCGGGCAGATTGGGCGAGCCCAACTCCTCTTCGGTATCGACGATGACCTTGATGTGGAAGTTCGGGCTCACGCCCGCCGCATCCAACGCCGAGATCGCGGCGAGGAACTGGACGTTCTGCCCCTTGGAATCGGAGGTGGACCGCGCGAACACACGCCACTCGGGATCCCACGGTCCGTCCGTGCGGTCCCACGGGACGTCGCGCCACGCGCCATCGGAACCACGCGCGCGCAGCACCGGCGCGTACGGTGATGCCTGGTGCCACGCCACCGTGTCCACCGGTTGGCCGTCTGCCTGGAGGTAGACGAGCAGCGTGCGTTCCGTCCCGTGAACGCGGCGCTCGGCAAGCAGTACGGGGATGCCGCCGGTCTCCAGTTCCCGCGTGTCGAATCCTCGTTCGCGGAATTGCGGCGTGAGCCAGTCAATCACCCGCCGGAGGTCGGCGGGGAAATGGGCGTCGTTGGGGATCGCGAGGTAGTCGCGGAACAGCGCCAGCGCGCGGGGTGCCTCCGCCTCCGCCCGCTGCCGGATGGTTTCGGGCGAGAGTTGTTGCGCATCGAGCGCCGTGGCGCCCGCGAGGAGCCCCATGGAGACCCACCGTGCGCGCGGCATACTAGCGGCCCTCGCTTCGCGCCTGACGTCTGACCAGCTCCGTCCAGTTGAGCAGGTATACGACCGCCGACAGCGGGCCCTGGTACACCATGGCGAACGTCGATCCGTCGGGCGAGACGTCGTAGTTCGCATGGGGTGACGCCGGCTCGAATTCCGAAACGTCGAACAGGGCCCTGCGGTCACGGACGGCGAAATCGGGTCCCGCGGTCACGGCCGCCACCATCAGGTGCGTGATGCCTTCGCGCTCACCCAGGTAATAGAGCTGCCGCCCGTCCGGACTCCACATCGGCTCGCGCCCGCCGCCCTGCGACACCAGCACCTTGCCGCCTCCTTCGGGAAACGGACGGACGTACACTTCGTCCAGTCCCGTTTCATCCGATCCATACGCCAGCCAGCGCCCGTCGGGGGCTAACACGGCATACTGCTCGTTGAACGGCGACGCGAGCAACATGCGGTGCTGGTCCGGCTCGTCGACGGTCAGCACGCCGATGTCGAAGAAACCGTTCGTGCCGGTCGGGGCGGTGAACGCGGTGTGGCCGTCCGGCGAGAACGAGAGCAGGCTCGTGAACCCTGGCGGGGCGTACAGGGGTTCCGCCACCCCGCTGCCGTCCGCCCGCCGGAGGTGAATCCCTCCCCGCGTGACGTAGGCGATGGAGCGGCCATCGGGGGTCCACACCGGGTCATGCCCGTCGTTCTCGAAGCTCACGCGGCTGAGTGTGCGCTGGGCGAGATCGAGCACCCAGACGTCGCGGCTTCCCTGCTGCTGGAAATCGACCGCGAGCCGCCGGCCGTCCGGCGAGAATCGCGGGCTGTGAAAGCGACGTTTCTCGGCCACCACTTCGCGGGTGCCGGTTCGGTCGAGCAAGACGAGATCGAACGGCTGCTCGGGGACGTAGACCAGCGAGCCCGTCGCCGACACGGCGACCTGGGCCTGGCCGCCTACCGCGGTTCGGACGCCTTCCGCGACGGTGACGGTCGGGCCGGTGGGGGTCAGGGTCCGCGTGTCGAATCGCGCGCCGAGCACCGCGCCGCCCGGCTGCGCCCACAGCAGGTGCCCGTCCGCGTACCAGACGGTGTTGGTCGGTGCATCCAGGATCGTGGAGCGTCTGCCGGTTTCCACATTGATGGCGATGACCGGACCGTTGACGCCGAAGGTCGGCGACGACACGGCCAGCACGGTGCGTGCGCCCGGCAGCACCGCATTGACGCTGAAGTAGACTTCTCCGCTGCCGCTGTCGGGTCTGGCGAGCGTCGCGGTGTGTCCGTCCAGCCCGATCAGCACCAGTGATCCGTCGCTGCCGTTGCCGATGATGGTCTGGTCGTCCAACCAGATGACCTGGGTGAGCGCGCCGGCCGCGGCGTTGGAAACGTGTGTCGCGGCGCCGCCGCCCAGCGGCACGACGAACAGGCCTCCGGGGCCGAAATACGCGACCCGAGTGCCGTCGGGCGAGAAGGCAGGGAACGCCCCGCCCTCGGTCCCCGGGATCGGGTGGGCGGCGAGTTCGTCGAGTCGCCGCACATAGAGTTGGATCCCGCTCCCGCTCGCTCGGCCGACGTACACGACCGATTGCCCATCCGGCGAGAGGGCCAGGGTGTTGACCGGGGCGCCCGTCAGCCCGTGGCTGGTTTCGAGCGGCATCAGAAACCGGCCGACCACCGGTGACGGTGCGGCGTCGCCGGTCAGCAACTGCCCACCGGCGACGCCGATCAGCAACAGCGCGATGCCCGCCACGGCGGCTCGCCAATCGAGCCATCGGGCGCTCGTGGTCGCGGTCTGACCGGCGCGCGTCGCACGCGCATAGGCGACGGTGATGCTGGGGTCGCGCAAGGCGCTCGCGAACTCGGCGGCCGTGGCGAATCGGTCCGCGGGGATCTTGGCGAGCGCCTTCTCGACCGTCAGCGCGACGTGCGCGGGCACCGAGTGCCGCAGATCGCCCAGCGGCCTGGGCGCCTCGGTGATCAGCTTGGAGATGACCGCCTGGATCGTGCCGCCGGTATGCGGCGGCTCGCCCGCCAGTGCCTCGTACAGCACCGCGCCCACCGAATAGATATCGGTCCGCGCGTCGACGTCGCGGTCGCCGGTGGCCTGCTCCGGACTCATGTAATGCGGCGTGCCGAGCGAGAGGCCGGTTTCGGTCAAGCGGTCGCCGCCGGCGGCGCGCAGCGCGAGCGCGATGCCGAAATCGGCCACGAGCGCGCTGCCGTCGTGCAACAGGATGTTGGCGGGTTTGATATCCCGATGAATCACGCCGTTGCGGTGGGCGTAGTCCAACGCCGATGCGGTCTCGCTCGCGAGCTTTACCGCTTCCTCGACGGCGAGTTGTTTCTCGCGCGCCAGCTTGTCGGAAAGCGCCTCGCCTTCGACGTGTGGCATGACGTAGTACAGGAACCCGTCGGCGGCGCCCGAATCGAACAGCGGCAGGATATGCGGATGTTGCAGGTTGGCCGTGACGCGAATCTCGTTGAGGAACCGCTCGGCGCCCAGCACCGCGGCGAGTTCGGGTCGTAACACCTTCACGGCGACCCGCCGATCGTGTTTCACGTCATGGGCGAGGTAGACGGTCGCCATGCCACCGGCGCCCAGTTCCCGCTCGATCGTATACCGATCGGCCAGCGCCGCCTTCAGCCGGTCCGCGCTGGTGGAATCAACCGTCATGGATCACCGGTCGGATCCTCCGTGGTTCTGCCCATGGGTTTGAATAACATTCGGGCCCGCCGACGCGCGGACCCCGACGCCCGAAGATGGCGCGTGCCCGCGCCCCCCTATTCTTCCCGATCCTTTTTCACATCCTGTACGACCAGCACCGTGATGTTGTCGCTGCCGCCGGCGTCGAGCGCATCCTGCAGCAGGGCTTCGCACGCCTGCTTGGCGGACGTCATGGTGCGCAACCGCTCGGCGATCTGTTCGTCGGTCACATGTTTGGTGAGGCCGTCGCTGCACAGGAGGCCAATGTTGTTCCAGTCCTGATCGAGCCGTGTCACGATCGGTGCCGTCTGCTGGCCGCCGATGGAGCTGGACAGCACATTGGCCCATTTCGTGTTGAAGGCCGTCGAGTGGGTGAGCACGCCTTGGTCGACCAATTCCTGCGCCATCGTCTGATCGCGCGAAATACGGGTCAGCTTGTCTTCGCGGAAGATGTAGAAACGGCTGTCGCCGACCTGCAACAGGTAGGCGCGCGGCCACACCGCCATCCACAACGTGAGGGTCGTCGCCATGCCGCGACGATCCGGGTCGGCCTCGGCCTCGGCCACGACACTGGCGTGGCACTTCCACGCCGCTTCCTGCAACGCATCGAGGAATTCCTGGTCGTCACTGCCGTCGAGATTGTGATACGCCCGCATGCTGAGCGCGACGTACCCGGTCACGTTCTCCAACGCCAACCGGCTCGCCACCTCACCCTTCGTGCCTCCGCCGACCCCGTCGGCCACCATGGCGAGAAACGCCAGACGTTCGCCCATGAGCGGCAGCTGATCGATGTTCTGCAGGCTCGTGTGATGGACCTGCACCTGCTTGCGCAACGAACAGATGAGAAAATGATCCTGGTTGACCTGCCGGACCTTCCCCGTATGGGTCAATCCGTAGACATCGACCTCATCGTCGCGCGGTTTCCGCGGGGCGCCGAGTGCCTGGGTAGTGTCGGGGACTCCCATGGTTCCTCCGCAAGTGCGCCGGCAGGTTGGACTCCCCTCCGCCGGCGCGACTGGCCGTGAAGGGGTGTGTTGCAAAGCTACGGCGGGGTAGAAACGCGTGCCAGGGGTGACGCACTCCGGTCCGGGAGGCTACCGGACGACGACGGCCTCACCGTTGACGGTGATCACGACACCGGCATGGCGTATCGGGCCAAGGTGCAGGCCACCGGCGACGGGGCCGTGACCGGTAATCACGTTGCCATCCGCCTTCCCGTCGCCGGTGCAGTCCGCGGCACCCCCGTCTGAGACCAGCCCCCCGTTGCCCGCCAGGCGGTTGGCCCCGCTCGAGGCGTCGAAGATTGCCCCGACGTCGCCGGCATTCCCGCCGAGGTTGTTGCCGAGGAAGATGTTGCCGCACGCGTTCCGGACGAACATGCCGGCGGTGCCCGCGTTGGTGAGGCGATTGTTGCGGATCAGGTTGCCGGTTCGCAGCGGGAACTCGAACAGCACCCCGAAGCCCGTCGCGCCGTCAACGGTGTTGGATCTCCATTCACTGTCGTCCGTGCCCACGCGCAGGCCGGCGAACGGCGCACCGAATACGCGATTGTGCTCGACGGCCATCCGACGGGCATCGAGCACGCTGATCCCCGCGAACGCGCCCTCCGGCATGTCGACACTGTTCCACGCGATCGTTCCGTCGGACGCGGTGCCCTGCACGTGAATGGCGCCGAGCGCGGTGGGGGACCCCTCGAAACGGTTTCCGGAGATATCGAGCCCGGCGATGGCTCGGAGTACGAAGACGCCGGTCAGTTGAAAACCCCGCACGAGGTTGTCGGTGAGGCCGACGTTCACGCAGCAGTCCGGTCCGTCGGATCCCGTGACGAGGATCGGCAGGGCCGACCCGCCGCCGTCGACGACGAGGTGGTCGACGACCACATGGTTCGCGAAGACCTCGATGCGGCGGTTGTTGCGGAATACGATGCCGGAGCCGTCGGTGGCGCAGGTGAGGGTCACGCCGTCGGTGACGAGTCGCACATTGCCGGCGCCCACCGCGATCATCCCGTCGAGCGCGATGATGTCGCCCGCGCCCGCGTTGGTGGCGGCGTGCCGCAGGGCCGCCTCGTCTGTGACGATCACGGTGGGGCGCTTCGGACAGCCCTGGCCGCCGGCGGCGCCGAACGTGGGCGTGGTGGTCGGCTGCGTTGCGGTGTCCGCGCAGGCGAGCGACAACACGATCGCCGCGAGCGGGACGGGCCAAGCGACCACGCGCCGGCGTCCCACTACGGGCGGGCCTCCTCCAGCGCCTGGAGTACATCGTCGCGGGTGAACGGCAATCTGATGGTGCGCGCCGCTCCAAGCTGCATTGCCATGGCCAGCGGGTTGGCGACGCCGTGCGAGCCGCGTCCCGACACCGCGACGACCGCGACGTCGGGGAACTCCTTGCGCAGCTGCCGGATGAATTCCCCCGCGTCGAGTCGCCCGGACGACATGAGACTGATGAATACGACATCGGCCGGGAGGGCGCGGAACGCCTCGAGGCCGACGGCGGCATCCGCCGCGTCGATGACTTCGTGCCCGGCCCCGGTGAGGATGGTCCGCATCGTGTCACGGATCACGTCCGTCCGCTCGATGACCAGCACCCGCGCGATCCAGCTATTGGTCACCACCGCGCTCCGGCCGCAGCTCAAGCAGCGCACCTGGCGCAACACGTCGTCACCCCGTTTGCGGGGGTTGCCGAGGGTATAGGAGCCGTCGCACGAGGGGCAGCGCACGACGGCGCCGCGGGTGGAGAAGATCGTCCGGACGGCGGCGAGTTCTTCGGCCGTGTAGGGTGTGGGTGTGGCGCGGCGCCGGGGTCCGCGGCGGCGGCCCAGCGGGTTGCGCCGATCGGCGACGGCGCGCCGATCGGGTCCGCGCCGATCGCGGTCCTGGCGTCGATCGCGGGTGGTGTCCACGCGTTGCGACCGGCGTTCCTCCCGCCGCCTGTTCAGGCCCGTGCGACGGGGCAGCGGTGATCGACGATCAAACTGGTGGCGGCGATCCCCCGCACGTTGTTCCGACATCCTGGCCGGCATCTGGGCTCCCTGTCTCTCGAATTTCGGTGCAAACGGCGCGCCACCACGCCGTTCCGCAATCTACAAGGCTCTACCAGCCCCTGGCGGTGCCTTGGCCGCGCGGATCGGTCCCACCGAAGAAACGCACCGGCGTTGCCCCATCCCCGTACTCGATGGCGAGCCCATGGGCGTTTCCCAAGCCGCGGCTGGTCCGAACCGAGTGGCCCATGGCGGACAACGCTGTGCGCACCACCTCCGGGATGCCTTCTTCGACGGCCAGCACGTCCGGCTCGATGAAGCTGATGCGGGGCGCGGCGATCGCCGCCTGCACGTCCATCCCGAAATCGACGATGTTCATGACCATCTGGGGGATTGTTTGGGCGATCGTATGCCCGCCGGGTGTCCCAATCGCGATCCACGGGCGCCCCTCCCGCATGACGAACAGGGGAACGTCGCCGGACAGCTTGTGACGGCCCGGAAAGGCGTCCATCGGGTTGCCCTTCGGTTCGAAGGTCGAGTAGGCGAGGGAATTGTTCAGCCAGATTCCGGTTCCCTCGGCCATGATGCGCGAGCCGAAGGCGTTTCCCAGGGTCTGGGTGGCCGAGACCACGTTACCCCACCGGTCCGCCACGACGAAGTGGGTCGTGTGGTGCGCGGCGCTGAATTCCCCGGGTGGCATGAAGGATGTCGCCTGACCGGGGTCGATTCGGGCCACCTGGTCGTCCCAATAGGTTTCGGACAACAGGGTGTCGAGCGGAGGCGGCGCCACATCCGGGTCTCCAGCCCAGCGCAGCCGCGTCCAGAAGGCGTGTTTGGTGACTTCGGCATAGCGATGCAGGAACTCAACGCTGTTGTGTCGTAGTGCAACAACATCGTAGCGGCTCATCATGCCAAGTCGAACCAAGGCGGGCCACGAGTTGGCCGGCGGCGGCGCGGTGAGGATGCGGACCCCGCGGTAATCGATACCGACCGGATCCCACCATTCGGCCCGGTTGTGTTCGAGGTCGGCCAGCGACAGGAAGCCGTCGGCGCGACGCATCGCCGCGTCGATGGCCGCACCGATCGCCCCGCCGTGCATCGCGCGGGCCCCCTCATCGGCGACCAGCGTGAGCGAGCGGGCGAGGTCGTGCTGCACGAGCCGCTCGCCTGCACGCAGCGGGCGACCGTCGGTCCCGTAGAACGCTTTCGCATGGACGGGGAAATCGTCGAACGCCGATCGAATGGTCGATGCATCGGCCGCGCTTAACGCGAATCCCTCGTCCGCCAGCCGGATCGCGTCGGCGAACAGCTCGGCCCACGCCATCCGCCCGTACGCCTGCCACATCGCTTCCCACGCGTTGGCATTCCCCGGGGTCGAGACGGCCTTGGCCCCGCGACGATTCTCCATGAACCCGGGCGTTGGCGCGCGAAACGCGTCGCTGTTCAGGCTCGCCGGCATACGCCCGCTGGGATTGAGAAAGCGCGCCGCGCCCTTCTCCGCGTCGAACGTGAGGATCGTGCCGTAGCCGCCCATCCCGGACATCGCGGGCTCGACCACGTTGAGCGCCGCGGCGATCGCGACGGCGGCATCGAACGCGGTGCCGCCCGCCTCGAGGATGCGGAGCCCCGCCTCGGTGGCCAGCGGATGCGCCGTGCTGACCATCCCGTGCGTGCCGGTGGCGGGGCCCTCGCGCTGTGTTGGCGCGAGGGTGTGATCGGGCAGCGCGATGGCGAGGGCGATGCAGAGAGCCCCGATGGGCTTGCGCCGGTGCTTCAGGTTCCCCGCCAGGCAAACCGTCGCCGTGCCGCCGCTGCCGGCCTCACGCTCGATGGCGTACCGGTCGGCCAGGGCGGTCTTGAGACGATCTACGATGTGTGTCATGGTGGAGCGCATCCCCGGGTTGACGGCCCTAAGCATATCGGTCCGCCGGGTGACCAGCCAGTGCGCCCGAGGACGGCAGTTACGGTTGCTGGTCGGTCCGGCCTCGGGTGAGGAGGCGCTCGGTGAAGTCGAGCCGTTCGTGCAGTTCGTCGATCTGCCGGGTCTGGTGGGCCAGGGTGCTCTCGAGTTCCGCTCGCAACTCGCCGACGTCGTCCGCCGAATGTCCGCCCAGGCGTGCGCGCTCGATATCGGCTTTGAGCTTCATCCGATAGCCCGCGAGGAACACCAGACACACGCCCACGGCGCCCGTACTCAGGAAGAGGGCCATGGTCCCGATGCCGTCGAAGTCCATCGTCGTCCTCAGGATTCGGGCGGTCAGTTACGCTCGGTACGTACCGCGTCGCGCAGTTGTTGCAACAACACGCTCACTTGCCGCATCTCCTCACCGTAGAGCGCCCAATCCCCCGCCCGCTGGGCGGCAAGGGCGCGGTCGTAATGATCGGACGCCCGGGTCACCAGGTCCGCGAGCCGCGTGTCGGTGGTGGCGCCCAGCGCAGCGGGGCCGGCGGCCGCGGCGGGGGCGGGGGCGGGGGCGGCGTCAAACGAACGCCGCTCGTCAGTATTGACCAATCCACCGAACAAGCGGGCCATGCCGGCGCCAAGCGTCTCTTCCATGACCACCTGGTTCTGGTAGGCGACGATGACCCGTTTCAACTCGGGGATCTGTCCGCCTTGGGCGCGGAGGTAGAGCGCCTGCACGAAGATCAGCGACTCCTCGATCGGGATGACGAGGAGATTGCCGCGGATGACTTCGGAACCCCGCTGATCCCACAACGAGACCTGGCGGGATATCTCCGTATCCTGGTTGATCCGATTCACGATCTGGCTTGGGCCGAAGAGCAAACTCTGCCGAGGGAACTTGTACGCCACAAGTTGCCCGTAATGCTCGCCGTCGCTGCGCGCCACCATCCATGCCGCGAGGTTGTCTTTTCCACGCGGCGTGAACGGCGTCATGGTGATGTACTCCTCCTGCGGCTCGCCGGGCAGCCGCATCACGATGTGCCGCAGGAAGGGGTCGCTCCTGGTCTGGCTCGCCGACAGGTTGGGGATCTGCCACTGATCTTCGCGGGCGTAAAAGATGTCCGCTTGATCCATATGATAGATGGTGTAGAGCTCCGTCTGAATGCGGAACAGGTCGGCCGCGTACCGGATGTGCGCGCGGAGGTCGGGCGGCATGTTCTCCAGCGGCTCGAAGATGTCCGGGTAGATCTTGGCGTACGTCTGGATGATCGGCTCGGCGGGATCGGCAAGGTACGCGACCACGTCACCGTCGTACGCGTCGATCACGACTTTCACGGCATTGCGCAGGTAGTTCGTTCCGTTGGCGGCCGGGAGCGAGTAGGGATACCGGCGGCTGGCGGTGAACGCGTCCAGGATCCACTTCATCCGCCCATCGTCCGTGACCACGAGGTACGGGTCGTTGTCCCAGCGCAGGAACGGTAGCGCCTTGCCGGCACGCTCGACGATGTTGCGGTGATACAGGACACGACTGTCGGGGGTGATGAGATCCGTGAGCAAGACGTCCATCGATCCGAACCGCAGACTCAACAACAGTTTCCGCAGAATCGAGCCGACGCGCACGCCGCCGGTTCCCTCGTAGACGGTGAACGCACTCGAATCCCCCAGCGGGTAGTCGAATTCCCGTTGGGCGGTGTTGACGAACACATACTCGCTCGACATCTCGCCGAAATACACTTCCGGCCGCGTGACCTCGATCGACACCGTCGAGGCCGGCGGCAGGTCTTTGACGAACAGCACCGGCAGGCCTTCGCGTGATACCTGATTGACGGGGCTGAGGGTCAGGCCCATGCCGTGGGTGTAGGTCAGCCGTTCATTGATGAAGTTGCGAGTCGGCAGGGAGGTGGTACTCAATTCACGCGGCGATAACAGCACCTGGCGGTACTCGCCGTCGATCCAATAGCGGTCATCGTCCACCGAACGGAAATCGTAGTAGGTCCGAATCTCCTGGATCTGCCGGAAGGTCTGGAGCAGCGGATCGCGATCCCACAGGCGCACGTTCCGGATCGTCCCCGCGTTGGCCTGAATGTCGGCCAGGGACAGCGTGGCCTCGCCGCTCAGGTCGTGCGTCGTGACGGCGTCCAACCCCCACGCGCGGCGCGTGGCCGCGATGTGCGATTCGATCTGGGGCGTTTCCTTGACCAGTTCATTGGGTGTCACGGCGAATTTCTGCAGCAGTGCGGCCGCGATCCCCCCGGTAACCGCCAGCCCGAAATACAGCGCCACCGCCATGGTCGCATGGCGTACCAGGCGGCCGGAACGGGCTCCGGTGATGATCAGGGCCACCGCGACCAGCGCCACGACGCCCAGCACGCGAAACAGCGGCGCGCGCAACACGAGGTCGGTATAGCTCGCCCCGAACAGCGGACCCGCCGTGGAATACACGAGGGACGGAATGCGAACGAAGAACATCCGTGCCGCCGCCGCGGCGAACAGCAGGCCGATGAGGACGGCAAGGTGGGTTTCCGCGGACGGTTCGACGGTCACGCGCCGGCGCACCACGACCACGTCACGGCGCAACACGTACAGCGGCACCACCATGAACAACGCCAGCATGGTGAACGCGATGACCAGGCGGAGCGCCTCCGATATGACCGGGAGGGTGAACAGGTAGTACGCGATGTCCCTGCCGAAGACGGGGTCGACCTCGCCGAACGGGGTGCGGTGGAGATACAGCAACAGGATCTGCCAATCGGCGATCGCGGACACCCCAACCGGGAGGGCGACGATCGCGGCCACCGGCAACGCCAGCCGTTGCAGCGCGCGCGTCAGCTCGATCTTCGGCCCGCGCGCATGCATCGCCACGACGACCGGGTCCGGCACGGCACCGCGTTGCGCGATCCGCAGGTTGACGTAGAAGAAGGCCAGCGCGGCCAGGCCCACCCCGATCCCGATCGCCAGCTTGGTACCTAACGTCTTCAGGAACACCACCTCGAACCCCAGCGCATCAAACCAGAACCAGTCTGCGGCAATGCGGGCGATGGCAGGGGCGGCGATCAGCGCCACGAGGAGCGTGGCGAGCCCGAGGAGGACGAGGATGGGTCGGCGTTTCATAGGGCGGAAGATACCGTTGGTGATGGTGGGGGCAATGGGAACGCGACGCGGCGAAACCCCACGGCCGTGCCGTCGTAGGGATCCACGCCACCCACGGGACTCGACATGTTGCCCATCGTACAGCGGTTGATCCGCGCGATCCTCGAGATCGGACTCTACCAGTTCCTGCGGCGGATAGGCTGGAGATGGGCGGCGAGCGCCATCCTCATCGTCCTCGTCCTTGGGTTGCTCGTGCTCGTGGTCGTCGCCATGCTGATCGGCGTGCTCATGTAGCGGCGTTCGCCGCCTCGCCGTGGTTCCGGCGGACCACACGGCCGACAATGATCGTGATGTTGTCGGTGCCGCCGTCGTCGAGGGCGTCCTGCAACAGCGTCTCGCATACCTGGCGGGACGAGGTCATCGTGGCGAGGCGTCCCCTGATCTTTTCATCGGGCACGTGCTTGGTGAGCCCGTCACTGCAGAGCAATCCCACGTTGTCCCATGACTGATCGATCCGGGTCACCACCGGCGCGGTCTGGCTCCCCCCAATGGCGCTGGAGAGGACGTGCGCCCAGCGTGTCTTGCTGACCTCGGTAGCGGTGAGCACGCCGGAATCGAGCAGTTCCTGCGCCATCGTCTGGTCGCGTGTGAGCTGGGTCAGTTCCCCCTGGCGGAACACGTAGAACCGACTATCGCCCACTTGCAACACGTAGGCCTGCGGCCAGACACCGATCCACACGGTGAGGGTGGTGGCCATCCCGCGGGCACTCGGGTCGTTGTCGGCGTTGTCGACCACGCTCGCATGGCACAGCCAGGCCGCTTCCTGCAGCGCCTTGTGGAAGTCCTCCTCGTTCCTGGAATCGGCGGTGTAGTAGCACCGCATGCTGTGGGCGATGTACTGCGTGACCTCTGCAATCGCCACGCGGCTGGCCACCTCTCCCTTCACGCCGCCACCCACGCCGTCCGCAACCATGGCCAGAAACGCCAGGCGCTCACCTTCGAGCGGGATATCGTCCACGTTGGGGAGGCTCGTGTGGTGGATTTGCATCGACTTGCGAAGCGAACTGATCAGAAAATGATCCTGATTGACGGTCCGGACCTTCCCCGCGTGGGTCAGGCCGAAGACGTCGACTTCGTCATCCCGCGGGCGGCGGGCGGCAGCTCCGATTGAGGCTTCAGGTTGGGGCATGACCGTCTTCACCGCCGAAGGTCGAGTGTGCACGACTAAGATGGCATCGGAGGCGGGCAAGGGCCAGCGAGGGGGACGGGCTCATCGGCATCGACGGTACTGCCGCATGGATGGCGAGGTGGCTACGACGCGGCGCCGACGGCCTGGGGTTCGACCGGGGGCGCGGCGAGCCGCGCGCGGACGCGGTCGGTGGCGGCCGGATCGAGCTGATCGCCGTTGCGGTCGAGCCAATCACTGAGGAGGCCCTGGGCCCGTTTCCGCTCGCGGCGCGTCAGGACACCGGCGCGATCCCATCCGTCGAGGATTTCGAGCCAGCGAGCGGCGTCATCGGCCGACACCAGGATGCCCAGCGCGTGCTCGTGCGCGCGTTCGCGCGCGCGAAGGACGTAACCGCGGACGCCGGGCCCGAGGGCGATGCCCAACGCGCCGAGTCCCCAGATGCACGAGGCCGCGAGCGCCACCAACAGGGTGTCGGATGCGCTCTCGCTGAAGAACAAGGTCCAGCCGCTGAGTACCAGAAGGCCCCCGGCCAGCACCCACCGGGCCCAGGCCCGTCCTGTCAGGAGGTAAGACGCCAAGGTCAGGAGGGCGGTCATCAACGCCACCTCACGCAAGATGCGCTGCACGGACCCGTTGAAGTGCTCGCCGGAAAAGTCGAGCGGCGGCGCTTGCAGCCGGAAGGTGCTCAGCGCTCCGGCGGCGGCGATGGCGAGTCCGATTGCCAGGCCGACCGTCCACGCCCCCCGGTGGTGGTCAGCGCGTGGGGCGGGGGCCACGGAGCAGCGCGACGAGCGCGGCAAGGTCGGGGTGGGGTCCGGTCCGGCAGGCCGGCTCGGGCGGCCGGACTGGTGCCGGGCCGGCGGGTGGCTTTGGCGTGCAGGGCGGCTGAGGAAGTCGTGGCCCTTTGCCGGGCACACCTCCGAGCAACGACTTCACGGTATTCCATAACGGCGACATACATCGACTCCGGTGAATGCTCCCTGAATGGTACGCCGTTTCAGAGGGCGTGCCAAGCGGGTTTGTCGGGCGTCGGCGGTTACGAGAGTTCGGCGCGGGTCCGGCATCCGGTACACAGCACGATGCACCTGGCGACACCCCTGATCATGCGTTCGGTCCGCAGCAGTCCGGCGTCGCATCCCGGGCACGCGGCGGTGAGGAAGGGATCGGCGAGCATCTCGCGGATGCGCATGATCTGGATTTCGCTGTACTCCCGGGCCGGCAAGTGACGACGATCGGCGGGTCGGCGGCGATCGAACAGTCGCCGGTCCGCTGCGCGACGGCGATCGCGTTCGACGGATTCGATCGCTGCGCGGCGACCACGCCGCCGCCGATCGGGCGGCCCCCGTCGGTCGAAGCCGGAGCGCAGGTCCTCGAGGAACCGTCGAATGCCAAGATCAGGATCGACCGTCTGACGATGCATCATGATCACCCTGCCATCCGGAGTTGTGGTTGGGCCAACCACCCATCGCCTGCACGCGCACCGGGTGGGTTTAGGGTACGGCGCGGGACCGCCGTCGGTAAGAGGCGCGTCCCGTTCCGGGCCGGCTGATCGAAGCGGAGCCGGTCCGAAACCGGACAGGGGTTGTCGGCGGTCCGCTCGCGCGACGCGATGCGTCGATCTAGTTTCCCTTCACCTCCCACAGTCGAGTGACGGCAATGATACCTCTGCGAACGGCCGGTCGCGGGCTCGCAGTCACGGCGGTCGTCTCCCTCCTGATTGCCCTCCCTTCGGTCGCACAAGTCTCGCAGGAACGCGTGGATCTGGCGGTGGTGCGGCGGATTCGCGACGAAGGGATCGAGCGGTCTCAGATCGACCGGCTCGCCGGGCATCTCACGGACGTGATCGGTCCGCGATTGACCGGTTCGCCGGGGATGCGTACCGCCCATGACTGGACCGCCGAGGAGTTACGGGGATGGGGATTGGTGAATGTGGTCGTCGAGCCTTGGGGAGAATTCGGACGTGGATGGGAGCGCGTTTCCTACAGCGGTCGTCTGCTCGACCCATTCGTGCAACCGCTCAACGCGCAACCGGTGGCGTGGACCGGAAGCACGCGGGGAACCATCACGGCGGGCGTGACGATCGTACAATACGAAACTGTCGATGACCTGATGGCGTACCGCGGCAAGCTGCGCGGTGCGGTGGTGATGATGCGCGCGCCACCCGATATCGAGCCGGAGTTCGCACAGCAGGATCGCCGCATGTCGCTGGACGAACTCCTGATGCCCCCGGAACCCTCGGCCGGGCCGGGACCCGACGCGCAGCGCGCGCGCGAGCGGTTCATGCAGATGCGGGCGCTGCGCCAGCAGGTGGCGGAGATGGTCCAACAGGAAGGCGTGGCGGCCGTCCTGACCCCGAGTTCCCGCGCATACGGCATTCTTGGCGGCGGCGGGTCCACCGCCGGTCGCGATCCGGACAACCCGGAGCCGCCGCCCGAACTGGTGGTGTCGCAAGAACAGTACGCGGCGATATATCGCAACGTCGAGCGGGGCGTGCGCGTGCGCGTGGAGCTGAACGTGCAGAACCGGTTTTTCGCCGACGACCTGCAAGCGTACAACACCCTGGCCGACATTCCCGGAACCGACCTGGCCGACCAGTATGTCATGGTCGGCGCACACCTCGACTCGTGGCATTACGGGACGGGCGCCACCGACAATGCCGCCGGCTCGATCGTGATGATGGAGGCCTTGCGGATCCTGAACGCGCTGAATCTCACGCCACGCCGCACCATCCGCATCGGGCTCTGGAGCGGCGAAGAACAGGGGCTGCTCGGGTCGCGCGCGTGGGTGGAGAACCATCCGGCGCTGCACGATCGGATCTCGGTCTACGTGAACGTCGACAACGGGACCGGCAAGATCCGTGGGATTTGGGATCAGATGAACGAGGCGGCGATTCCGGTATTCGAGGCACTACTCTGGCCGTTCCGCGACCTGGGCGTGGTGGCGGTGCGCCACGGCAACACCGGCGGTACGGACCATCTCTCGTTCGACCGGGCGGGGATCCCCGGGTTCAACTTCATCCAGGACCCGATCGAATACGGGACGCGGACGCACCATACGATTGCGGATACGTATGACCATCTGCTGTTGGACGATCTGAAGCAAGCGGCGGTCGTGGTCGCGGCGACCGTCTACCACCTGGCCATGCGGGACGACATGATGCCGCGCAAGGCGGCGACCCCGTCGACCAACTGATCGGTCGACCGTCGGGCGAACGGAATCGCGCCGCCGGGACCGAACGCCCGACGGCGCGATTCGCTTGTCCTGCGCAGCCTGGTACGATCGCCCTAAGGCGTCCGATCAGCGGCGCGAGGTGCGATTCGGTCCGGGATCAACTGCCGGGACGGCGATCGCTTGCCCATGCCAGGCTGCGGCCGGATCTACACTCAGACAATGGATCACCTCCTTCGATCGGGTTGGACATTGGGCGCGAACAGGGCATAGTATTGCGGTCGGCGGACGCCGACGCAACCCGGTTCTCCTGGAAAGGTGCGCAATGAAGACCGTGCTGCCCTATCTCGCCGGTGCTACCCTTCTCTTCGGGGTCGGACGGGGCTCGGAGGAGACCCCTCGTATGGTCGAGCACACGTTGATGCCGGTTCCGCGGTCCATCGTGTTCGATTCCGGATCATTGGCGATCGACTTGCCCTTTCGCGCCGCCTTGGGTGGATACGTCGAACCGCGACTGGAGCGGGCGGTCGCGCGACTCACGACACGATTGACGGCGGAGACCGGCCTCGCGATCGGTACGGGACAGGCCGCCGATCGGGCGGTCAGCTTGACGGTGCACACCATGCGGGCGGCCGGAGCGGTGCAGGCGGCGGTGGAAGACGAATCCTACACGCTCGTCGTGCGTCCGGATGGCGCCGCGTTGCGTGCCGCGACGCCGTACGGCACGCTGCGCGGCCTCGAGACGTTCCTGCAGCTGGTGGAGCGCGGCGACAGCGGGTTCATCGTCCCGGCGGTCTCGATCGAGGACGCGCCGCGGTTTCCCTGGCGCGGTCTGCTGATTGACGGGGCGCGTCACTTCATCCCGCCGGAGGTAATCAAGCGCAATATCGACGCGATGGCCGCGGTCAAGCTGAACGTGCTGCACTGGCACCTGACCGAAGATCAGGGGTTTCGCGTCGAGAGCCGCCGGTTTCCCCGCCTGCATGAAATGGGGTCGGACGGCCGGTACTACACGCAGGATCAGGTGCGGGAGATCGTCGCGTACGCACGTGATCGCGGGGTGCGGGTGGTGCCCGAGTTCGACATGCCAGGGCACACGACGAGCTGGTTCGTGGGGCATCCCGAATTGGCGAGCGGGCCCGGCCCCTACGAGATCGGACGCCGATGGGGCGTGTTCGATCCGGCGATGGATCCGACACGGGAAGAGGTGTTCACGTTCATCGACGCGTTCCTTGGTGAGATGGCGACGCTCTTTCCCGATCCATACTTCCATATCGGCGGGGACGAGGTTAACGGGAAGCAGTGGGACGCGAGCGCCGGCGTCCAGGCGTACATTCGCGAGCGAGCGCTGGGCGATAACCACGGCTTGCAGGCGTACTTCAATCGGCGGCTGCTCGCGATCCTGACGCGGCACGGCAAACGCATGGTTGGGTGGGACGAGATCTTTCATCCCGATCTTCCCCGGGACATTGTCGTGCAGTCGTGGCGCGGACAGGAGTCCCTGGCGGAAGGTGCGAGCCTGGGCTATCAGGGAATCCTGTCGAACGGGTACTATCTCGACCACATCCGTCCGGCGTCGTTTCACTATCAAATCGACCCGTTGAGCGCCGCCGCCGCACTCGATGCCGCGGCGCGTGATCGGATCCTCGGCGGCGAGGCATGCATGTGGGCCGAGTACGTCACGGCCGAGACGATCGACTCACGCATCTGGCCACGAACCGCGGCGATCGCCGAGCGATTCTGGTCGGCCGCCGACGTCACGGACGTCGATGACATGTACCGGCGGCTGGAGATTACCAGCCAGCGGTTGGGCTGGCTGGGCCTGACCCATCGGTCCGGTTACGAGCCGATGTTGCGCCGCCTCACCGACCACGGCCCGATCGCCTCGTTGCGGATACTGGCTGATGTGCTGGAGCCGGTGAAAGGATACGGGCGGTCGGCGGCCCGCGAGTATACCAGCCTGGTCCCGCTGAATCGGTTGGTCGATGCCACGAGGCCGGAGAGCGACCGAGCCCGTGCGTTTAGCCGCGCGGTGGACGGGCTGCTCGACGGGTCATCGGATGAGTCCGCCGTGACGGTGTGGCTGGAACGGTGGCGCGACAACCACGATCGGCTGCGCGACCAGCTTCGCGCGGCGCCGATGTTGCGCGAGGCCGAGTCGTTGTCGTGGAACCTGCGCCAGGCGGCGGAGATCGGTCTCAGTGCCGCCGGCGCGTTCGGCGAAGGCCGGCGCGTTCCGGCCGATCAACGTGCCGCCCAGCTGGAGCTGCTGGACCAGGCGGCCACGCCGCAGGCGGAACTGCTGATCATGGTCGTGCCGGCCATACGCCGGTTGGTCCTGGCGGCGCACGGTACCGTGAATCCGTGAGCCGTGCCCTGGTGGTGCTCGCCGCCGGCGTCGGCACGCGTTACGGTGGACTGAAGCAACTCGTACCGGTAGGCCCCGCGGGGGAGGCGATCCTCGACTATACGCTGCACGATGCCGCGCGCGCGGGATTCGACCGCGCGGTGCTGGTGATTCGCGCGGACATCGAGCCGGCGTTCAGCGAGCACTTCGCGCGCTGGCGCCCGCCGATCGAGGTGGTCTACGCGCGGCAGGACATCGACGGCGACGCCACGGGGCGGACCAAACCGTGGGGGACGGCGCACGCGGTGATCACGGCCCGGCCGTTGGTAGACGGGCCGTTCGCGGTGTGCAATGCGGACGACTTCTACGGTCGGGCCGCATTCGAGGCCCTGTACGGGTCCCTCGCCGACCCCGAGGACGTCGAGTTGTCCCTGGTAGGCTATCGGCTTGGCGACACGTTGTCGGAGGCGGGCGGCGTGTCGCGCGCCGTCTGCACGGTCGACGATGATGGGTACCTCACCCATCTCATCGAGATCCGCAACGTGCGGCGCGTGGATGACGCGATCGTGGGTCGAACGCTCGGTGGGCAGACGGTGTCGCTGACCGAGGACGAGATCGTCTCGATGAACTGTTGGGGGTTGCACCCCGGAGTGCTGGCGCTGCTCGACGATCAGTTTGCCGAGTTCCGCGCGGCCGATCGGGGGCCGGATGCCGAGCTCCTGTTGAGTACCACCATCAACGAGGTCGTCGTGTCGGGCGGCGGCCGGCTCCGCGTGCGCGCCGCGGGTGCGGGGTGGTTCGGTGTCACCTGGCCGTCTGACAAGGCGCGGGCCGAGGCGGAGATCCGGCGGCTGGTCGATCAAGGGACGTACCCGTCCACGCTCTGCACCGCGGATTGAAATGCAACTGACCCGGCTGGACTGGTTCGTCGTCGCGCTGTACGGGGTCGTGGCCTTGACGGTGGGGCTGTATTTCGCGCGCCGGGCCGGCGTCGGCACGACCGAGTACTTCCTCTCCGGGCGGCGCCTGCCGTGGTGGTTGCTCGGCACCTCGATGGTCGCGACCACGTTCTCCACCGACACACCGAACCTCGTGACCGACCTCGTCCGCACGGGCGGCGTGAGCCAGAACTGGGTGTGGTGGGCGTTCCTGCTCACCGGGATGTGCACGGTCTTTTTCTACGCGCGGCTGTGGCGCCGATCGGGTGTGTTCACCGACATGGGGTTCTACGAGCTGCGCTATTCCGGGCGACCGGCGGCGTTTCTGCGCGGATTCCGCGCGCTGTACCTGGGTGTGTTCTTCAACGTCATGATCATGGCCACGGTCACGCTGGCCGCGATCAAGATCGGCGGCGTACTGCTCGGGATCGGCAAGTACGAAACGGTGCTGATCGCGGGCACGGTCACGGTCGTCTACTCGGCCACGTCGGGACTCTGGGGTGTGGTCGTGACCGATCTGCTCTTGTTCGTGATCGCGATGGCGGGCGCGCTCGCCGCGGCGCACTACGCGGTGACGCAGCCGGAAGTTGGCGGATTGACCGCGCTGATCCATCATCCGGCGGTCGCCGAGAAGCTCTCGATGCTGCCCGATTTCAGCGACTGGCGCACCGCGGCAACCGTGCTTGTCATCCCCATCGCGGTTCAATGGTGGAGCACGTGGTATCCCGGGTCCGAGCCGGGTGGCGGCGGGTATGTGGCCCAACGCATGTTGGCGGCGCGGGACGAGCGCGATGCGATGCGGTCGACCTTGTGGTTCAACATCGCGCACTACGCCCTCCGGCCGTGGCCGTGGATCATCGTGGCCCTGGCGTCGTTGGTCATGTATCCGACGCTGGAGTCCATCGCGGCGCGGTTTCCCGGGCTCGACCCGTCGATCATCCGGCACGACCTCGCCTATCCCGCGATGCTGGTCTTCCTGCCGCACGGGATGCTCGGACTCGTGGTGGCGTCCCTCGCCGCCGCGTACATGTCGACCATCAGTACGCACCTCAACTGGGGCGCGTCCTACATCGTGGATGACTTTTACCGCCGGTTCGTGCGGTCCGACAGAGACGAGCGGCATTACGTCGCGGTCGGCCGGTGGTCCACGGTGCTGTTGATCGTCCTTGCGTCGGCGGTATCGCTGTGGCTGGAGAACGCCTTGCAGGCGTTCCAGATCCTGCTGCAGATCGGCGCGGGTACGGGTCTGATCTTCCTGTTGCGCTGGTTCTGGTGGCGGGTCAACGCGTGGAGCGAGATCTCCGGGATGTGTATCTCGTTCGCGATCGCGGTCTACTTCCAGTTCGGACACGAGGCGCTCGGGTTGACGCTGCCGCATGGGTCCGTCCAACTCCTGATCGGCGTTGCCATCACGACGGTCGTCTGGCTTGCCGTCACGGCCCTGACGCCGCCGGCCGAGCAGGCCACGTTGCAGGCGTTCTACGATCGCATCAGGCCCATGGGCCGTGGATGGGCCAAGGTCGTCGACACCGGTGGGCGGGTCACCGGCGGTTTCGCCGTCGGGGTCGCGGGGTGGTTCCTCGGCTGTACGGCAGTGTACGCCGCGCTGTTTGGCACCGGGTTCGTGGTCGCGGGGCAGTTCGGCTTGGGCGTCGTGTTCGCGGGCGTCACGGTCGCGGCGGCGTTCGGGCTGTTCCGCCTGCTGCCCAAGGTCCAGTTTGACTGAGGATGGGCGTGTAATTCGGCCTTCTTCACAAACGCTTTAGAATCGTTTTACCTCGCAATGGCGAGTTTCCCGATGTGAGCGGAAACTCGTCGTTGTCCGGTACGTTGGCTGACACGCACGGTGCCAGCGGGGCTCCCGTTTGCCCGCCGGCGCGACCGACCGTGGTACTCGTCGGGAACCCGAACGTGGGCAAGAGCGTGTTGTTCGGGAACCTTACCAGCCGCTACGTCACCGTCTCCAACTATCCCGGTACCACCGTCGAGGTCGCCCGGGCCCGCGCCGTCCTGGCCGGCACCGACTGCGACGTGATCGACACGCCGGGGCTGAACGACCTGACGCCGCGGAGCGACGACGGACGGGTCACGCGCGACCTGCTCGAGCGACACGCCGACGCCACCATCGTGCAAGTCGCCGACGCCAAGAACCTGCGCCGCGCCCTGCTGCTCACGTTGCAACTCGCCGATCTCGGGCGGCCGATGGTCCTCGTCCTGAACATGCTCGATGAGTTGGAGGAACGCGGCGGCCAGATCGACCGCACGCGGCTGAGCGAGTTGTTCGGCATCCCGGTCGTCGGGACGATCGCCAACCGCGGGATCGGCATGGCCGATGTCGTCGCGGCGGTGGGCGGCGCACGAATCCCGCAGCGGTCGGCGATTGCACATGACGTGGACGAGGACGAATACGACCGCAACCGATCCCGCTTCGCCTACGTCAACGGGTTGCTCGCCGAGACGTACTCGATCGAACAGCCCGCGCGGTCGTCGTGGCGCGTGCGGCTCGGATTCTGGGCGATGCACCCGATTCGGGGACTGGGCCTCCTGGCGATCGTGTTGTTGGGATCGTTCTGGTTTGTCGGGCTGTTCGGCGCCGGGACCCTGGTGGACGCGTTGGAGGTCGGCGTCTTCCAACAACGGGTGCACCCCCTGCTCATTCGTGCCACCGATGCGGTGCTCCCGTTTCCCCACACACACGCCACCGCGGCGGTCCGCTACCAGCTCGACGTTCCGCTGATACCGGGACGCGACGTCGCGTTGCACACGGTCGAGCGCGTCGTGGACGTGACGGCCTATCATCTGGAAGGCACGACGCCGGTCAGGGGGCTCCAGTCGATCCGGCGGTTCCTGCACGACTTCCTGGTCGGCGAGTTCGGTGCACTGACCATGGCGCTGACCTACGCGCTCGCGATCGTGCTGCCCATCGTCACCACGTTCTTTATCGTGTTCAGCGTGTTGGAGGACACCGGGTACTTTCCCCGCATGGCCATCATGGTCAACCGGATCTTCCGCGTGATGGGGTTGAACGGCAAAGCGGTCCTTCCGATGTTGCTCGGGTTGGGATGCGACACGATGGCCACGATGGCGACGCGGGTGCTGGAGACGCGCAAGGAACGGGTCGTGACCACGATGTTGCTGGCGCTGGCGGTGCCGTGCTCGGCGCAACTCGGCGTTCTGCTGGCCATGATGGCGATTCTCGCGCCGGTCGCCGCGCTGTTCTGGCTTGGGTTGGTGGTCGGCGTGATCGTCCTGGTCGGGTGGCTCACCGCCCGTCTGTTCGACGGCGACACCAGCGACTTCATACTCGAAATCCCCCCGATGCGCCGGCCACAACTGTCCAACGTGATCGTCAAGACGATGGGGCGGCTGAACTGGTATTTGCGGGAGGTCATTCCGATCTTCGTTGTCGGGACGGCTATCCTGTTCGTGCTCGACCGGCTCAACGTCCTGCAGCGCATCGCACAGCTCGGAGCGCCGGTGGTGACGGGCTGGCTCGGGCTCCCGGTGGAAATGGCCAACGCGTTCCTGATCGGCTTCCTGCGACGGGATTTCGGGGCGGTCTACATTCTCGATGCCGCGACGGGCCCGGTACCGACGCTCAGCGCGCACCAGATTCTCGTCGCCATGGTGACGATCACGTTGTTCATGCCGTGCATCGCCAATTTCCTGATGATTGCCAAGGAACATGGACAGAAGACCGCGTGGCGCATGGCGGCGTTCATCTTCCCCTTTGCGTTCTTCGTTGGTGGACTGGTGAACCAGGTGGGGACATGGCTCGGTATCTGACCTGCCCGTTCTGCGGATTCGAGTTCGAGCGCGGTGATACGCTCTGCGCGCACGGGTGCCCGATTGGCGCGGTATGTCACTTGATTCGCTGTCCAACCTGCGGCTACGAATTCCCCGAGACACCGACGGTCGTGTCCTGGTTGCGCCGCCTCTTCACGCCGGCGCGGATCCCGGTGCCAGCGGTGGCGTGCCGTACGGTTGCGCAGCTGCGTGACGGGGAACGTGCGCGGGTGGTCGATCTGATCAGCGCTCGGACGTCGCGCCGAAACGCGCTCGCGGTGTTCGGGCTGATTCCCGGTGCCGAGATCACGCTGATCCAGCGGCGACCGTCGTTCGTCCTGCGTGTGGGTGAGACCGAGCTTGCGCTCGACAGCGAGATCGCGCGCGAGATCCTGGTGGAAGGTTCCTACAGCGAGGTGACCGTCGCACCGGAAGATGGTTCCGCCACGAACAACACGTCATCGAGCGCGCCCGACCACGCGCGGGCCCCGTAGAACTTCCGCTCGAGCATTCCCATCACCTCGTCCAATCGATCGTCCGTGCACAGCGCGATCGCACAACCGCCCATGCCCGCTCCGGTCAGACGCGCGCCGGCGGCGCCGGCCTCCAGGGCGAAATCCACGAGGCGCTCGAGGTCCGGCGTGCTGACCTCGTAATCGTCCCGCAGGCTCGCCTGCGAATCGCGTAGTACCGCGCCGAGGGCTTCGAGGTCCCCCTCCCGCATGGCCATCTCCGCCCGGCGCACGCGATCGGCTTCCGTGACGACGTGACGGAACCGCCGGCGCGGCGCACCGTCCAGGTGGGACTCCGCGACAGCCACGAGTTCCTCGACCGCGTGGGTCGCCGTCAACGTCGCGTACGTCGGGCGGGAACCGGCCGGTCCGATGTGTGCCGCCACCCGTGCGAGCGCCTCCCGACATTCCCTCGTGCGCTGATTGTATACGGCCTGAACGCGACCGGATTTTTCCGCGGCCGAGAGGCTGTGCGCGACGATGAATCGCCACGCGGGCGGGATCGGAACGGCCGTGACGCGCAGCGGGTCGAAATCGATTCGGCTCGCGGTCCCGGATTGTGCGAGCAGGCTGATGGCCTGGTCCATCCCTCCCCCCTGCGTCCCGACGTACCGTTCGGCGGCCGCCATCCGCCCGGCCAACTCGAGGGGCGGAATCTCCAACTCGTTGGTATGGGCGATGGCGAGTGCGGTCGCGATCACGAGAGCGGACGAGGAACTCAAGCCCGCCGCCACGGGGATGGTGGAGTCGACGATCGCGTCCAGGCCGTGATGCGCACCGTACCCGGTTGCCAACTCCTCCGCGGCCGCTTTCACATAGTTGCACCACGCCCCCACCGGGTGCGGAGGAATGGTGGGACGCAACGCGAAGCGGCCGTCTGGAAAGGATCGGCGGGCGTTGGCGATCCGGATCGTCTCATCGGCGCGGGGCCGGAACACAAGGGCAACGCGACGCTGGATCGCCATGGGCAGCACGGACAATTCGTTATAGTCAATGTGCTCGCCTATCACGTTCACCCGGCCGGGCGCCGTCGCCACGAACGCCCCGGCGTGCCCGTAGCGGTCGCGAAAGGCGCGACGCAACCGCTGGATCCTCAGTTCGTTCGGCACGCCCACAGGAGATTCCCCGGTCGAGTCGCTGTGGAGGAATATGCAGGATTACACCAGAGAGCGGATGGCCACCCTGGTCGTCGAGAGCCACGACGCCCTCGCGTCACTGCTGGCGGACCGGATCGTCGACGTCATTCATCGAGCAACCGCCGCCCGGGGTCGGTGCGTGTTGGGCCTGGCGACAGGCAGCACCCCGCTTGGCGTCTACGGTGAGTTGATTCGCCGGTTTCACGCGGGCGCGGTTGACTTCTCCCACGTCGTCACGTTCAACCTCGACGAGTACTACCCGATGTCCCCCGAGAGCGCCCACAGCTACCGGCGGTACATGACGGAGAACTTCTTCGCGCACGTCAATATCGACGCGGCAAACACCCATGTGCCGGATGGGAGCATGGCACGCGACCGCCTGGTGCCGTACGGCCAGGAGTACGAGCGGGCCATCCGGGACGCCGGCGGCATCGACTTCCAGTTGTTGGGGATCGGGCGGAGCGGGCACGTCGGATTCAACGAGCCGGGCTCCTCCCCGGCTTCGCGTACCCGGCTCGTTACACTCGACACCGTCACGCGGCGGGATGCCGCCGCCGACTTCTTTGGCGAAGACAACGTCCCGCTCGAAGCCCTGACGATGGGCATGGCCACGATTCTCGACGCGCGGGCGATTGCCCTGATCGCGACCGGGGAGCACAAGGCCGACGTCGTGCGGCGCGCGGTCGAGGGGGACGTGTCGCCCAGCGTGCCGGCGACGTACCTGCAGAGCCATCCCGCGGTGACGGCCTACCTCGACACGGCCGCCGCCGGTGCGCTGACGCGCGTGGCGACTCCATGGCTGGTGGGCGATGTCGAGTGGACAGCGGCCATGACCGAGCGTGCGGTGGTGTGGCTCGCCGAGCAGACCCAAACCGCCATCTTGAAACTCTCGGCGAACCACTACCGGGAACACCACTTGAGCGCGTTGCTCGCCACCCAGGGCCAGCCTGGACCGATCAACGGTGCGGTGTTTACGCGGCTGCGCGACAAGATCCGCGGCCGGTCGTTGCTGCCGAGCGAGCAGCGCGTCGTGGTGTTCTCTCCCCACCCGGACGATGACGTGATCTCGATGGGCGGGATCCTGCGCAAGCTGCACCGCAATCGCAACGAGATCGTGATCGCCTACATGACGAGCGGCAATATCGCGGTATTCGATCACGACGTGCGGCGACATCTCGACTTCATCGAGCGCGCAGCGGAGGCGTGCGGTCTCGACGCGGCCACGATCGCCGCGACACGGCAGGCCGTCGAGCAGGCGCTGGCGAGCAAGCGCCCCGGGGCGGTGGATAGCGAAACGGTCCAACTCCTCAAGCGTTTCATCCGGGAGTCGGAAGCGGTTTCGGCCATCGAAGCGGTCGGCCTGCCGCGCGAAAGCGCTCGGTTCCTGAATCTGCCGTTCTATCGCACCGGTGAGGTGCGCAAGCGGCCAATCGGAGACGAGGATGTCTCCGCCATTGGCGCACTGCTGGCGGAGGTGCAGCCGGATCTGGTGTTCGCCGCCGGCGACCTGTCCGACCCGCACGGGACTCACCGGATGTGTCTCGAGGCCATCGAAGCGGCGCTCCACCGCCATGACGGAATGCGGCCTGAGGTGTGGTACTATCGCGGTGCGTGGCAGGAATGGTCGATGACGGAAGCCGACGTCCTCGTTCCCCTCGCCCGCGACGAACTGCAATCCAAGATCCTCGCCATCTTCAAGCATCAGTCCCAGAAGGACCGGGCACCGTTCCCGGGAGGCTCCGACGAGCGTGAGTTCTGGCAGCGCGTGGAGGCACGCAACCTCGAGACCGCGGCACGGGCCGATCGTCTCGGACTCGCCGAGTACTACGCCATGGAGGCCTATCGCGTGGACGCGCGGCGATCTAGCGGATAGGCGGCGGGGTGCGGGGCGAAAAGTGGTATTGGACGATCAGCCACCGGCCGTTCTGCCGCGCGCGAGTCTCGCTGTAGCGCCACGGCCCCTGCTGGGTTGATCCGTCCGGCAAGGTGAGGGTGCCGTCCAGCATCGCGACCGCGACGGCGACGTCCCCGTACACCGCCACATCCACGTCCCGGGGCGTAAACGACGCCCGCACGCCGGCCGCGTAGGCGGCGTCGAGCAACGGCTGGTTGAATCCTCGAAGGAGCGCCCCGCCGTCGAGGAAGAAACCACGCGCTGCCGGATGGTATTGTGCCGCCAGCGCGGTGAAGTCTCCCTGCTGCCACGCTATCAGGGTGGCGTCCATCGCGGCCCGCACCTCATTGGTCTGGGCCGCGCCGGTGTCGGCCAAGCCGCCCAGCGCAGACCACGTGATCGTCGCGATACCCATCCACCGGTTCATGGTGCGCCCCCGTTTCCCGTCGGTTTTTGGCGTTCCAGACTCGGCGTGGTAATCTAAGGCCCGATGCGAAGGAACCAGGAGTGGGTATTCGCCGCGCTGGCCGTGATCCTCGTCGGCGCCGTCGTGGCGTGGGTCGACCTCTCGCCCAGGGTCGAGAGTGATTTCTTTTTTTCCGCGAACGACCCGCAGCTCCGTGCCACGGTCGAGATCACCGAGCGGTTCCCCTCGCCCGACCAACTGGTGATTCGCGTGGCCGGGCCGGACATCGGTTCGCCGGCTTACCGGGCGGGGATCGACACGGTGTCGCGCCGCCTCCGCGGCGCCCCCGGCGTCGAGGCGGTGTACAGCATTGCGCGCGACGATCCGGAGAGCCCGTTGTGGGGTAGGCTGCTGCTGCCTCCCGGCGGCGCCGCGACCAACATCATCGCGCAGGTCGGAGACCTGGATCCCGCCAGGTTGGTCCCGGGGATCGAACAGGCGGTCGCCGGCCGAACCGATATCGAGATCTCGGGGGTGCCGTACGTCGTCGAGTTGATTCGCCGAAGCCTGCGGCACGATTTCGTGATCTTCTCGCTCGCGGCACTGCTGGTGTTCGCCGTGGTGGTGCAGGTCGTGTATCGCAGCGGGCGGCTGGTCGCCGGCACGCTCTCCGCGTGTCTCACCGCGTGTGCGTTAACCGTTTCCATCACGGATCTCGCGGGAATGCGGATTGGGCTGCTGACCGCCAACATCGTCACGATCGTCTTCGTGCTGACCCTGTCGCACATCGTGTTCATCACGTCCAACTGGCGTCGGCTGTCCGCCGATCCATCGGCTGGCGCCGATCTCGTCGCGCACGCCAAGCGGGAGACCTTTCCCGCGTCCATCTGGTGCGCCGTCACGACGTTGTCCGGTTTCTTGAGCCTGCTGTTGGCGTCCGCCAGGCCGCTGCGGGACCTGGGACTGGCCGGGGCGATCGGCACGGTCGTCGCGCTGGCCACGGCGTACGCGGTCTATCCGGCGTTTCTGCACGCCGGGTCCGTTGATACGCGAAGCGACGCGCGGGAGCACGCCGGCTGGCTTCCCGTCCGGCACGGCACCCGGTGGCTCGCCGGGATCGCCGTCGTGGTCGTGGCGCTCATTCCGGGTGTGCTGCGGCTCAGTACCGATCCGTCGTTGCTCTCCTATTTCGGCCGCCACAGCACGATCCGCCGCGGGCTCGACGCGGTGGATGCGGACGGCGGGAGCAGCCCCCTCTATATGGTGGTGCGAGACAGCGGCGGCCGGCGGGTCGATACCGATGCGGTGCACCGCGCGATGTGGACCTTCCAGGATGCGCTCGAGGCGGATCGGTCGGTCGGCGTCGTGCTGTCGCCGGTGATCATCCTCGCTCACGCCAGGCAGCAGCCGCTCGCGGGCTTCTTCGGATGGCGCCAGTTGCTCGATATCCTCGATCAGCCGCTGTTCCATCGCATCGCCGCGAGCTTCGTGACCGCGGATCGCCAGGAGGGCTTGTTCTTCCTGCGCATGCGCGAAGCGGGCCGCGAGACGTCACGGGCCGCCGTGGTGGCACGGCTGCGTGCGATGGCCCTCCGGGCTGGCTTGGAGGTGACCGCGGTCGGCGGGGCCTACGAACTGCAGGCCCAGCTCGGTCGTCTGATTGGCAAGAGCCTGCGGTTCGGACTGGGTGGGTTGGTGCTGCTGTTCATCGGGGTGGCGTTCGTCGTGTCGCGTTCCGTGTCATGGACGCTGCCGATGGTGGCATGCCTCACCGCGATTCCTATCGTCGTACTCGGTACGATCGGTTGGGCCGGGGTTCCGGTCGATATCATCACGTCGCCCGCCGCCAACGTCGCCCTGGCGATGGGGGTGGATTCCATGATCCACCTCGTGATGCGCGCGCGGCGCGTGCGCGATCATGGGAGCGTTTGGGATGCGGTCGCGCAGGCACGCGCCGACCTGTGGCGTCCCATTCTCGGGGCCACTTTGATCATCTGCGCCGGGTTTGGCCTGTTCAGCCTGTCGGCGTTTCCACCCACGCAGCGGTTTGGGGTGGCGGTCATCCTCGGAACGCTTACCGCGGCCGTGATGACACTCGTGGCGCTGCCGTTCGCGCTGCGGTGGGCGGCTGGGCGCGTCAGGGAGTGACGTGCAGGCCCAGGGTGCGTTCCAGGAACGCCGCGATCCGTCGATACGCGATGATGCGGTTCGACAGCTTCCGGATCCCATGCCCTTCGTCCGGAAAGCGCAGGTACTCCACCTCGCCACCGCGCTCGCGAATCCCGCGCACGAACTGATCCGACTCGGTCACGGGATCGCGCGGGTCGTTCGCCCCGTGCAGCACCATGGCCGGCGCGCGCACGTTGGCCACGTGGGTAATGGGTGAGATCTGCGTGAAGAACGCGCGCTCGTCCGGATCGTCGATATCACCGTACTCCAGTCGGTCGCTCGCCTTGAGTTGCGGTGACGCACCCTCCAGGGCGGTCACCCAGTTCGAGACCCCGACGAAAGCGACCCCACTCCTGAAGTACTCCGGCAGGCGGGTCAGCGCTGCCATCGTGAGGTACCCCCCGTACGACCCGCCCATGACCGCGGCGCGTCGGGCGTCGACCAATCCCTGACGGCTCAGCCAGTCGAGGGCATCCGCCATGTCGAGATACTCGCCCTCACGCAGGCGCCGGTCGTTCAGCCGGGCGAACCGTTTTCCGTAGCCGGTGGAGCCGCGATAGTTGAGGTCGAAGACCGCGATGCCGCGCGTGAGGAGGTACTGATGGGGCGCGCTGAACCCTGGCCGCGCCTGCGCGGTCGGTCCGCCGTGGACGGAGAGCAACACCGGCGGCTTGACGCCGGGCGCGAGGTGGGGCGGGAGATACAGCAGCCCGTGCAGGGTCTCGCCGTCACGCGCGGGGAAGTCGTGGTGGGTCGGGATCACCATGCCGGACAGGTCGAGCCCGGCCGCGGCCGATTCGGTGGCGCGCCGCAAGGCGCTGGTGGCGACGTTCCAGGTCCAGATGTCGCCGGGAATTTGCGGGCCACCGACCGAGACGGCGGCTACCCGCGATCGCTTCGCCCACTCGATGCCGTAGACGCCGCGCGGCAGGTCGGGCGGCGCCAGCGCGGCCCCGGTCGCGCGGTCGCGCACGTGGAGCGACGAGTAGCCGCCGTCGTTGGTGGTCCATGCCAGGAGCGCCCCGTCGTGTGAGAGCGCCACCTGCTCGACGTCGCCAGCGGGGGTCTCGACGTACGTGAACGCGCCGGCGGCGATGTCGTAGCGGGCGAGGCCGGCGTGATCGCGGTCCTGATCGCTCGCCATGTAGAAGGCGGTCCCGTCCGGTAGCCAGGCGAATGCGCCGTAGCTCGATCGATCCGCCGGTTGAAACAGCGTGTCCAGCCGGCCGGACGCTACTTCGAACAGGAACACGTCGTTGGCGTCCTCTCCGCGCGTCTGCGACAGGAGCACCGCGCCGCCGTCCGGTCGCCAGGAGACCGCGTACAGTCCCGCCCGTCCCTGGAAGACGTCGCGATCCTCCCCGGTACGGACGTCGAGCAGGTGTATGTCGAAATCCTCGCCGTTGCGCTCGGTCGTGGCGTAGGCGATTCGGCCCCCGTCGGCCGTGAACCCGCCGAACACGCGAAACGCCTCGGCCGGTGCCAGGAGTTCGCGTTCGACAGTCCCGTCCGGGGTGATCAGATAGAACCCTTCCCGTTCATTCCCGCCGCGGTCGGTGCCGTAGATGATCCAGTCGCCTGCCGGGGACCATTCGTGGAACGTGACCGATTCACCGAAGGTGAGTTGTCGCGGCCACCCGCCCGCGGCGTCGGTCACCCACAGTTGCGGGGTGCCGGTGATGGCGGTCCGAAACGCGAGTCGCGTCCCGTCCGGGGAAAGCGACGGGGCAAAGGCGGACCGCACGTTCAGAAACCGGGAAATGTCCGGCGCGGCGTCGCCGGCGAGCGATAGCTCGATCGGAACCGGTTGCGGGATGTCTCGTTCGTTGGGTGTTGGCGGAATCGACTGAGCGGGCATGAGCGACACCGTGAACGACTGGAGTGCGACGAGGTGGATGAAGGGTCGGCTACCCATGGGGATCCTCAGTGGCGCGTGTCGTGCACGGATCCACCCGCGCCTTCGGGTGGAAGCATGGTCATCTTCCCCGTTTCCTCGCCGTCGGTGCACGGGCCTTCGAAGTGGCCGTCGGCCGCTCGTGTCAGGTCACACGCGACCTCGGATCCCGGGGTCCAGCGAAACCTCAGCCGATCGCCGTCGAGTCGAATGTCCCGGAATGGATAGGCGCCCATTTGCGTTTCGTGCAGCGTGATGCTGATCGAATCGGCCGTGACCGCCACGTCAAACGTGACCGGGACGTTCTCCCCACTCGGGAGCGTGAACACACCGGACCACGCGCCCGGTTCGAGGGTCTGGGCGTGGGCGGCGGGTGCCCCGGCTGCGAACGCCAGCATGGCCAGGCACATTCCTGCGGATTGTGTCAGTGCCCCTCGAACGGATGCGAGGGGCGAAGGTGCCAGTGCGCCCCTCGGCACCAGGCGCGTCGCGCGGGATTGGTCGATCACTTCAGGCCGAGTCGCGCCTCGAGGTGATCTCGCACGGCGGGTGTGATGATGGCGCGTTTGAGCAGATCGGCCAGCGTGGTGTTGATCTGGTCCCGCGCGGCATCGAGTTTCCGCTCCCGCAGTTCGGTGATGATGCGAGCGAGGCGCTGATCGTACTCGCCGTGTTTGAGCATGCCGGTATTCATGTCGGCTTTGAGCTTTTCCATTTCTTTGACAAACCGCTCGATCGAAATGGGTGCAGTCATCCGTCAACAACTCCTTGGAAGTTCGCCTAAGGATATTGGGAGGGGAGGGGTGAGGCAATCACAAGAAAGGGTGGGGGCACACAGCTGTGGGGGCGCACGGCCGTGCGCCCCCACAGCCGCGCGCCGCCACCGCCGTGCCCCCCCCCCTCTCCGGCCGAACCGTTGGTAGGAACCCTACGGGGTCGTGCCGGTTGCCGTGAAAACGATCGGCGAATCGAACGTCTGCGCCCACGCCTCGATCCGGTTGGTGCCGGCGTGATCGAGCACCCATGAGACCGAGGCCAGGCCGTTCGCGTCGGTCTCGACCCGCTCGGTGTGGATTCGGGTTACTCCATCCGCGGCGAAGAAGTGGAAGAACACCCGAGCACCCGCCAGCGGCGCATCTTCCGGATGGGTGGAGATCAGCCGCACAGTGGGATCCACCGGCAGCGTCGAGCCGACCGCGCCACTCTGTCCGTTGCCCGCGACTTCCTCGATGACCGCCGGGACCGCCCAGCCCACGCGGCTGAACGAACCCACGAGCCCGCCCAACCCCTTGTGGACGACCATCGGGGCCGCGTACAGCGGCGGCTGCACGAAATCCGCGATGCGGCGGATCCCGCCACGGACGAACTGCATCCAGGGCGACGGGCCTGGTCCGAATGCCAGGCCGCCATCGATGCAATTCACGAACGGCGCCACCACGTTCTCGAGCGGGATCACGTTGCGGAAGTTGACCTCATCCCACTTGAACAGTTGCACCAAGTGGGCCCAGGGATGCGATTCGGGCGCATCCAGGCACACCCCCACCACCACCGGCAGCGTGAACTCCGCGATCTCCGGGATGGTACGGTAGCGGAAACACCCTGTGAACTGGATCAAGGGGATGGGCAGGCACGGGAACCCCTTCTCCAGCGTGACCCGCTCGATGATGACCAAGACCTGATCAGTTCCGTCAGGCAGCCAGTCGGGTGGAAATTCCGCCCCTCCCTCACCGCTGCCGGTGACGACCGTCGCGCCGTCGTTCGTCACGGTTGCCTCGCCGCAATCGGCGTCCACGTCGCAGAACGCGCCGCGCTCGATCCGGAAATCGATCGGCAGCGAACGGCCGTTGACCAAGGGGACGAATCCCGGGGCGACGTGCTTGGCTTGACCACCGTTTTGGACCACGTCGATGTCGGCATACCCAAGCACGATACCGACGATACTCACCTTGACCCGGTAGTTGACGCCCACGTCGAGGGCGTATTCGTCGGTATGCCACGAGAGGTGGTACTTCTGGTTGCCGGACGAGACGGTCAGGTCGCTGCCCGCAAAATGGGCTACCGGGCTACCGGCAACGCACACGGGAGTCGGATCGGTGGTCAGTGCACAAATGTCCACGACCGGCGCGAGGTCCGGATTGAACTCGCCGTCGCCGAAATCGGGGTCGTCATTGGGATTCGGCACCATCGGCGGCAGGAAGAAGAAATCCGGGTTGCCTCCGTCGACCGTCCCGTCGACGATGGCCATCGAAGGCGCCTGGCCACCTGGCGCGGTCGTGCGGTCGCCCTGACATGCCACCACCAACGCGCCAAGCGCAAACGGCAACAGTCTGGAACGGGTCATCTTTGCACCTCATGAAGGGTCGTTGGGGATCCGAGCGCTCTGGGGAGCAAGATTCACGCCGACCGAGCTTGTCGGGACACCGTCGCTAACCGCCTGAGCGCGTGCGGGTTGGGAACGTGCACAGGGGCCGCCGGGAGGGCAAGTGTTGCGGGGTGTCTACATGGCGTGTCAGTGCGCCAACGGAGGGGAATCCCGGGTTATCTGCCCCCGATTTGCAGCTCGCGGAACCGGGGATGGTTCCGCAGGTCGCGCCACCACCAGTGCAGGTCGCCGCCCACCTCGAACGCGTGGTGTCCCGCCGCGTACCGTTTGAGCACGTCGATCGCCCCGTCGTCATCGCCGGCGAGCGTGCGCATGTACGCCTCGACCCCCGACAATTCCTGGGTCGGATCGACCGCGGCGCTCGGGCGGGCGCGGGTGAGCACCGCCAGCGCGCTGTCTTTGAGGCCGGCCCGAGCCAGCACGCCCCCGACGATGATGGCGCCGCGGCTCGACTCGTAGGCGGCGCGGGCTTCCGGTGTCAATGCCACCAGTTGCTCGTACAGCGTCCACGCCCGCGCGGGCTCCGCCGCTTGGGGCGATGTCGTCATCATCAGGAGCCGGCATTCGGTAAACCGGTAGTCGTCAGGGAACCGCCGCGCGCCTTCGTCGCATGAGGTCCCGGCCTGGCTGAATTGCGCGAGGTCATACGACCCCAGGAACAACCGCCACAACACTTCGTTGGCGACGTTGAGGTAGGCGTCCTGTCGGTACGCCTCACGAGCCGAAATGACGGCCGATGTGATGTTGTCGGTCTGGTAGTACAGATGACTGAGCGTGGAGTGGGCGCTGGCCAGCGAGGGGTCGCGATCGATTGCGGCTTCGAGATCGGCCTGCGCGGCCTGCAGCAACGCGGCAGCCTCGCGCTCGGTGGCAACGAGATCCAGCAGCCATTTCAGGTACTGCACGGTGCCGCGCAACTCGAGCGCTGGCGCGTCATTGGGTGCGCGGTCCAACGCCCGGGCGGCGTGGCCCAGGGCAACCTCGATTTGCTCGGCGGCCTCTTCGGGTTCGCCGGCGAGGAGCCGCGCAAGGCGGTACGCGATCTGGCCGCGCATCACACTCGGCCGCGCCCAATCCGGCGCGCCCGTTTCCGCCGTCGCCAGGACCGAATCGGCCTGAAGAAACGCCGCCAGGGCCGCAGCGCCGTCGTGCGCGGCGAGCCGATCCTCCGCGTCCTTCCGGCGCTTCTCGCCGCGCAGCAGGCTGGTCCATGCCGCCACCGTCGCCCCGGCCTCACGACGGGGCCGCAACCGGACCTCTTCGCCGAGCCGTTCCCGCAGCGCCCGCGCGATCTCCTGCGTGATCGAATCGCGCACCGCTTCGAAGTCGTCGCGCGGCAGCGAGAATCCCGCCCGCCCGACGTCGGCACCGCTCTCACCGTCGATCAAGCGCGCACTCACGTGCAGGCGGTCCCTGCCCTCCAACGACACGCTCCCCATGACCAGCGTCCCGGCTTCGAGCGCGCGCGCAATGCGGTCGCGCGGAATGCTCGGATCGCGGAACGGCCCGACACCGCTGCGGGACACGACGTCGAGGCTCGAGATGGCGGACAAATTGTCGATGATGCCCTCGGTGAGTCCGTCGGCGACATCGGCCAGGTCGCCGGCGGGACTGGCGTCATCGAAATAGAGCACGGCGATCCGGCTCGGGTCGTACGCCCCCGCCGCGACGCCTGAGCCCACGCCCGCTCCGCCGCCCGCCATCAACCGCCAGCCGACGAACGCGAGCGCGAGCACGGCCGCGGTCACGCCGGCGGGCAGTAACCACGAACGCGCCGGGGCTGCCGGTGGAATCGTGACGTGCTGCGGTGCCATCGTTCGGCGCGTGATGCGGGGGTTGCTGCCCTGGCGAGGCTGCCCCGACGCCACCGCCTGGAGGTCTTCGACCATCTGCTGCGCTGTCTGGTAGCGATCGGCGGGCGTTTTCTCCATGGCGTGCAGGATGATGTCCTCGAGATCCTCCGGAACCGACTGGCGCATGATGTGCGGCGGTGTCACCATGTCCATCGAGTGCCGCGCGATGATGGCTTGTGGCGTGGGGCCCGTGAACGGAATGTCGCCCGCGATCATCTCGTAGAGCACACAGCCGAGACTGTAGATGTCGCTGCGGGCATCGACATTGGGGTCGCCCATCGCCTGTTCGGGACTCATGTACGCCGGCGTCCCGACCGCCATGCCGGACTGCGTGAGCTTCTCCGATCCGGCGGCACCGACCGCGCGCGCGATGCCGAAATCAGCCACGATCGCGTGGCCCCCGGCCAGCATGATGTTCTCGGGTTTGATGTCGCGGTGGATCAGGCCGTACATGTGCGCGTAGCTCAACGCATCCGCGGCTTCGCGGGTAATCAGCACCGCTTCTTCGAGCGGGAGCTGCATGTCGCGCTCGAGCCGTTGGCGCAACGACTCGCCCCGGACATACGGCATGACGTAGTACAGCACGCCGTCCGCCTCGCCGGAGTCGTACAAGGCGAGGATGTGCGGGTGGTTCAGTTGGGCAGTGATCCGGATTTCGCGGAGGAAACGCTCTTTCCCCATCGATTCAGCCATTTCGGGACTGATGACCTTGATCGCGACCTCGCGTTCGTGCTTGATGTCCTTGGCGAGATACACGGTCGCCATCCCGCCTTGTCCCAATTCCCGCTCGATCGTGTACCGATCGGCGAGGGCGACCTTCAGGCGTTCGATGGGATCGGCCAACGCGCTCGACTCCGTCCGAAGAGGGAACGGGAAGCCCGGCGGGTCCCCGGGGCTCCGTAAGAATAGAAAGGCACCTAGGCCGTGGCTAGGGCAATCCGGGTCATCCGGCGCCACGGGCGGCATGCACGGTACCGCAGTGGATGGCCACGGTGTCGTCGGGGTTGCGTGCGTATCCCCCGGCCAGGGTGACGGCGACCGCCACATCCGCCTCCCGCAGGTGCCGCAACACCAGTTCGTCTCGCCGTCGCAGCCCTTCAATGGTCAAGGCGAGCCCGCCAAGCTGGTCGAGCCGATACGGATCGGCCCCGGCGAGATAGAACGCCATGTCGGGCCGATGCTGCTCGAGGATGACGGGAAGATGCCGGTCGAGCAGGGCCAGGTACTCCGCGTCGCCGGTTCCGTCATCCAGGCCGACGTCGAGGTCGCTGGGCGGCTTCCACGCGGGGTAGTTGTGCTGCTGGTGGAAGGAGCAGGTGAAGACCGCCGGGTCCCGCGCGAAGATCGCCGCGGTGCCGTTCCCCTGGTGCACGTCGAGATCGACCACCACGGGTCGCGCGCACACGCCCTCCCGCTGGAGCAGCCGAATGGCGATCGCGACGTCGTTGATCAAACAGAACCCCTCGCCATGATCGGGGAACGCGTGATGGAACCCGCCGCCGAGGTGCACCGCCACTCCATGGTCCCGCGCAAGACGTCCGGTCAACGCCGTGCCGCCGGCGCAGAGCCACATCGCCTCGCGCAAGGCCGGCGAGAAGGGGACTTCGAGCAGGATGCGCTCATCCGTACTCAGCGCATCGTCGGCGATCTTGCGCACGTACTCCCGATCGTGCACCAGCGCGACGTCGTCATCGGAGACGGGCATGGCGGTGACGAGATCCCCTTCGGTGACGGTCCCTTCGTCCCGCAGTCGTTCCCGGATGAGCCGATACTTGCGGGTCGGGAACACGTGCGGCCCGATGTCGACTTCGTACGCCGGGTGCCAGACGACCGGGCGAGGCCGATCGGGTGTGGTCGCCGCGGGACGCGGGATATCCTGGTGCACCGGTTGCTCAGCCTGCCAGCGACGCCATGGCCCCGAGGACCCGCTCGACATCGGCGGCGGTGTTGAAGGCGTTGGGCGACAGCCGAGCCGTGTTCATGTCCGCCGAGTCGAATGCGCGAAAGACGATCCCCTGTTCGCGGTGCAGTCGGTCGAACACCACGCCACTCCGCACGCCACGCGTCTCCACCGCAAACAGGCTCGATCCGAGAGACCATTCCCTGGGCGACCGCCAGACCAGCTGCGGCGACGCCGTGACGATGGCGCGCGCGCGCTCCCACAGCGTGCGATAGGTCCGTTCCTTCGCCTCGTCGCCCAGCCGCACCTGATACTCGATGGCGTCTCCCAGCGACAGGACCTCCGCCAGGTTGCGGGTACCGTAGTCTTCGAAGATCCTGCCGGTGTTTGCCCAGCGTTCCTGTCCCCAGGTGACCCACATGGGTCGAACCGCGTCACGCGCGCCGGCGGCGACGTAGAGGACGCCCAACCCCTTGGGTGCCTGCAACCACTTGTGGGGGCTGCCGGCGTAGCAGTCGACGCCCATCGCATGCATGTTCACCGGAATCATCCCGATCGACTGCGCCCCGTCGACCGCGATGTATTCCACACCCTTCGCGCGGGCCAACGCCGTGAGCCGGCGCACCGGATACCGCAGCCCCACGATATTGTCGACGTGCGGAAACACGAGCACGCGCGTGCCGGGCCGGATGTGGCGGTCGTACACGTCGAGGAGGTCGTCGGCGGTCATGTGTGGGATGTCGGCGATCGGGAACGTGAACCGGCGCACGCGGTATCCCCGCGCGGCCGCATGGTGCTCCCAGCAGATGCTGGCGCCGGGATGGTTCAGCGTACTGAAGACGACTTCGTCACCCGCGCCCAGCGGCAGACCCTGGGCCAGCAGGTTGAATGCCTCGGTCGTGTTGTGCGTGAAGCTGAGTTCCGGCGCGTCGCAGCCCACGTAGTCGGCCGCCTTGCGCCGCACCGCTTCACGCGGTTCCTCCCATGCGCCGCCCCACATGTACAGCCACGGGTTCCGCTCACAGAGATCGAGGTAGCGTACGCGGGCTTCGTGCACGGCGCGCGGGATCGTGCCGATCGACGCGTGATTGAAATAGAGCACGTCCGGATCCAGCAAGTACTCGTCGCGTTGCGCCCCCGTCTTCGCCACCGTGGACATCTGGCGAACGTGTGACGCGAACAGCGCGCGGGCCGCGGCCAGGTCGCCGAGGGCCGCGGCACCTCCCAGGGTTGCCGCACGTCGAAGGAAGCTTCGCCGGTCGCTCATGGTCTTCTCGATGGTTGGGGGTTCACGGCGGGTCGCCTGGTCATGAGTGTCCGATCCTGTTGCGCCCTCCGCGCTTGGCACGATACAGCGCTTCGTCCGCGGCGACGAGGACGCTGGCCGGCGCCGTGGTCCTCGAGCCGGAGGACGCCGCGACGCCCATGCTGACGGTGACCGCCACCGTGTCGGGTTGCGGGCGGGGTTTCGGCTTGGCCGGCTTCTCGAGCGGACGGTCCTGCGCCCGCAGGGCGAAGCGGGACGACTCCACCGCCTGGCGGACCCGCTGAAGGTGCGGAAGCGTATCGTCGATTCCCTTGCGGGGGAATACGAGGGCAAACTCTTCGCCGCCGTATCGATACGCTCGCCCCCCGCCACCCACCTCGGTCAGCACGGTCGCGACCATCCGGAGCACCTGGTCACCCACGTCGTGGCCGTGTTGGTCGTTCAACGGTTTGAACCGATCGATGTCAACCATCGCGATCGCGTATCGCCCCGAGAGTCGGTCGAGCGCGTCATCGAGCGCGCGGCGGCTCGGCAGGCCGGTCAGGGCGTCGCGGTACGCCAGCGAGTGTGAGGCTTCCACGGTCGACACCAGCAAGGCCAGGCCCGCCGCGGTGAAGAACACGGTCGACGGGTGGATCGGGGACCCGGTCATGACCGGCGGCACCGTGGCTCTGGCGGTGAGTGCCACGCCGACCGCGATAGTGGCGGCCACGGTCGCCCAGAGGAGCCCGCGGTCGAGCGGGCTGGTGGTGTGCGCGGAACGGATGGCGAGTACCACCACAGCGGTCGCCGCCGTCAGTAATGCCGGATCGCCAATCATCGTCCAGTCACCGACGACGGGAAGGAATGAGAGCTCGAGGATCGGCCGCACCCACGCTTCTTCCGGGCGGGCGAGCAGCGCCACGAGGGCGACTTCCCCGGTGAGAAAAGCCAGGCGGAGTGCGCCGGACCGCGTGAAGGTGCCTCGATCCGGCAGCAGGGCGAGCGCGACCAAATTGACCGGGATCAGCACGCCGGCGGACAACAGGACCACCGGTTCCCATGTCCCGGTGGCGCTGCTCGCGGCCCATGTCGCGACGCGCTCCGCCACCGCAAGGAGCAGGAGTCCGAAGACCGCCCGCCCGCGCTCGAAGCGCCACGCGAGCAACAAGCCGGCGGTGAACACCACGGATGGGAAGAACTCGAAAAACGCCGCCAGCGGGCCGCGCAGCAGGTCGAGTTCGACCGTCGCCACGGCGGCGAGCACCAGCAGTCCCTCCGGGACCAGGACACCCCAGATGCGGTTGGACACGCCGCATAGTAGTCGTTCGACGGTCGCGGTGTTGTGTTCGACGGCACGGCGGCGCACTGACGAAAGGTGCAACATCCGGACGGGACCGATCAGGTAGGCGCGACCCGGATGGAAGGCCTGACGCAAGTGATTCCCCGGATTGGGCTTGCGGTCTTCGTTCCCGCTTGACTTTCGCCGTGTTTTTCCCCTAATTCGCCCCGGCGCCCATGACTTGGTTGCTCGGCATATCTCTCGTGGTAACGGTTGGTTCGGTGGCAGTCGCTATCGTGCTGTGGCGCCGCCTTTCTCGGGACCACCGGGCGTCGGAGACCGGCGCCGACCGCGCCTATTTCGAGCAGTTGTTCGAAAGTGCTCCCGAAGCCGTCGTCCTCGCCAGCAATAACAGTCGGGTCATCCGGGTGAACGGGGCGTTCACGCGGATGTTCGGCTTCACCGCGCACGAGGCGTCCGGCCGCTCGCTCGACGAACTGCTGGCGCCCGCCGATCTGCAGGAGGAAGCGAAATCCGCCACGCGCTCGGTTGCCGAAGGTGCCGACGTCGCGTTCGAGACGGTGCGTCGTCGCAAGGACGGATCGACGCTCCACGTCTCGATCCTCGGAACGCCCATTCGGTTGGCCGGCGGGCAGGTGGCGGTCTACGGGATGTACCGCGACATCACCGACATGAAGCGGACCGTGGACGCACTGAAAGAATCCGAAGAGTTGTTCGCGCACGCGTTTCGTTCATCCCCGGGCCTGGCGGTGATCTCCGAGCGGGCGAGCGGTCGCATCCGCGAAGTGAATGACGCGTTCATGGAGACGACCGGCTACACCCATGCGGAGGTCGTCGGCCGCACGAAGAGCGAGATCGGGCTCTGGGTCGATCCCGCGGCGCGCGCGGAGGCATTGCGGGTGCTCGATCGCGACGGGATCGTGCGAAACTTCGAATACGCATTCCGCGTGAAGGACGGGGAAGAACGCTGGGGCCTGTATTCGGCCGATGTCTTCGAGATGCGCGGCGAGCAGTGCGTGCTGGCGCTCACCAACGACATCACGGAGCGCCGGCGGGCGCTGGCGGCGCTGGCCGAGTCGGAAGCGCGGTATCGCACGATCCTGGCGACCATCGAGGACGGATACTACGAAGTCGATACCGCCGGGAACATCCGCGATTTCAACGACGCGCTCGAGCGCCTGCTCGGCTATCCGGCCGCCACGCTGCGTGGGATGAACAACCGCGGCTACATGGACGAAGAGAACGCGCGCCGCGTCTTCCGCACGTTCAATGAAGTCTATGCCACGGGCGCCGCGGCACGGATCTTCGATTGGGAGGTCATTCGCGGGGACGGCACCAGACGGCTGGTGGAGGCGTCGGTCACCGCGGTCAAGGACCACGCGGGCTGGGTCACGGGCTTTCGCGGTATCGTGCGCGACGTGACCGAGCGGAAGAAGACGGAACGCGCGTTGCGCGAGAGCGAAGAACGCTACGCGCTCGCCTCGCGGGGCGCGAACGACGGCCTGTGGGACTGGGATCTGCGGTCGGGCCTGGTGTACTACTCCCCTCGCTGGAGGGCGATGCTCGGGTACAGCGAGAGCGAAGTGGGTCGGCGGCCCGAGGACTGGTTTCAACGGGTTCATCCGGACGACGTGGAGCGGCTCAAGGGTGAGATCACGTCGCACCTGGACGGCCCGTCGCCGCATTTCGAGAGCGAGCATCGCATCCTGCACAAGGACGGATCGTATCGCTGGGTATTGTGCCGGGGGGTGGCCGAGCGCAACGGGATCGGCAAGGCGTTACGCATGGCCGGATCTCAGACCGACGTCAGCGGACGCAAGAGCGCCGAGGAACGGCTGATCCACGACGCGTTCCACGACGTGCTCACCGGGCTACCGAATCGTGCGCTGTTCGCCACCCTGCTCGAACGATCGATCGCGCGCCTGCGACGGCGCAACGAGTACCGCTTCGCCGTGTTGTTCCTCGATATCGACCGATTCAAGGTGGTGAACGACAGCCTTGGGCACCTGGTGGGCGACAAACTGCTCATGGCCGTGTCCGAGCGGCTGGGTGGATGTTTGCGACCGGGCGACACCGTCGCGCGGTTGGGCGGGGACGAGTTCACCGTACTGCTCGACGACATCACGGGCGAGGAAGATGCGCTACGTATCGCCGAGCGCATTCAGTCCGAATTGATGACCTCGTTCACCATCGGGACACACGAGATCTTCACGTCCACCAGCATCGGGATTGCCCTGAGTACACCCCACTACCGCACCCCGTCTGAGATCCTGCGCGATGCGGACACCGCGATGTATAACGCCAAGGCCGCGGGCAAGGCCCGACACGAGGTGTTCCAGCAGGGCATGCACCAGCACGCGGTGACGCTGCTGCGGCTCGAGACCGACCTCCGGTACGCACTCGATCGCCAGGAGTTTCGCCTGGTCTACCAGCCGATCATCTCGCTCGCGAGCGGGCAGTTGTCCGGGTTCGAGGCGTTGTTACGCTGGGACCATCCCGAACGGGGGCTGGTGGCGCCGACCGAGTTCATTCAACTCGCCGAGGAAACCGGCCTGATCATCGGGATAGGGCAGTGGGCGCTGTGGGAGGCGTGCCGGCAGACGAGCGAGTGGCAGGCGATCCCGCGCAACGGCGCGAGTCCGTTGATGGTGAGCGTGAATCTGTCCCCGCGCCAGTTCAAGGAAGGTGATCTCGTCGAGTCGGTCGCCGACGCGCTTTCGGTGACGGGACTGCCGGCGGCGGCGCTCAAGCTGGAGATTACGGAAAGTGTGCTCATGGACCGTGCCGAGAACAGCGCGCGGCTGTTGGACGAACTGAAACACTCCGGTGTGCAGGTGCAGGTGGACGATTTCGGCACCGGCTACTCGTCACTCGGCTACCTGCACCGGTTCAGCCTCGACGCCCTGAAGATCGATCAGTCGTTCGTGAGTCGCATCGGGATCGATATGGAGAACACCGAGATCGTCCGCACGATTGTCACGCTGGCACGGAACCTCGGCATGGCGGTGGTGGCGGAGGGCGTCGAGACCGAACACCAGCGCGCGTACCTCGAAACACTGGAGTGCGACCAGGTGCAAGGCTTCCTGTTCGCCGGGCCGCTCGACGTGACGGACGCCGAGGAGTTGTTACATTCCGGCCGCCACTGGTGCCGCGACCAGTAGCAGGCGCCGCGACCGTCGGCACTGGTACAGTTTGACGGAGCCGCCCTGAACGGTGCAGCGGTTCGCGGTGGAGGCCGCACGGCGCGCCCACACGGGGGATGTGAACCCTCGTGTTTGCCTTGACAAGGCACGGTCGGTGTGTTTGCTGATAGCGGCGTAGTGCCGTTCTCGGTACATTGTGAAATGTTTCACGAAGTGGGACGGCCCTGCGCTGCCTGAGGCGAGTCGAGTCGCTGGACGCCTAAGAAGGAACGTGCGTGTCGTATCGGAAACCGACGCTAACAGAGACCTACGCCGAACTGCATCTTGCCCCCGAGACTCTCACGGAGGCTCGGTTCTTCGATGTTGTACCGAAACTGAGAGAGGCGGGCTTCACCGAAATCGAACTCGTCCCGGCCGGCTTGAGCGTTCAGATTCGGGCCGGCCATGCGGTTCCGCGAGAAACGCAGCGAGTGCGGTGCTGGAAGCCAGGCAGGAAAGAGTTGACGCAGGTGGGTGAAGACCTCTTCGTCGTCAACCTGACGGGCGACTATCCTGGATGGCAGGCCTTCGTAGGGCTCTTCAATGTCGGTCGCGCTGCCCTCGAAGCCGGGCTCGGTGCGGTAACACTCCGCTCCGTGAACCTTTTGACGATTGACAGGTTTCGAGTGCCTAAGAAGGAGTTCGCGGCGTCGAAGTATTTGGACACCGGTGGGAGTTTGATACCGCAATGGTATGAAGAGTGCAAGGAGTCGTTTGACATCGATCTCGGTCGCGGCATTCTCGAAGTGGATGGCCGTAACCGACAGGTTCACGTCAAGGTGCACGCGGCATCGGACCCCGTGAACGTCACGTTTCAAGCGAACTTCCACGACCGGGTCGCGGAGGATACCGATTTGGAGAAGCTGCTGGAACGACTGCACCACGAGTCGAACGAAACGTTCGAGGCGTTCATTACGGATCACATGCGCAAAGACGTAATGGGAGGACTACTGCTATGACCAGGTGGCTTTTCAGTACGAACTTCCTGCCCCCGGCGGCCATTGCGTACACGACACCGCCCTCATCCACGTACATCACCAATCTCGTGTCGCCGGTGTCCCTAGAGGAGGCGAGGATTCGGTCGTCTTTTGAGGGGGCGCATCGGGAGTTGCTGAGATACAAGCACTATCAGCCTCGGTGGGATGGATACAACGCCGAGCCGTTTGCTGAGGAGGTACTGCTCAACGTCGCTGAAATACTTGACTACAGCCAGGACCATCTCTTGGGGACAGGCACGATTCCAGAGGTAGTGACGACCGGACCCGCGAGCGATGGCTCGATCGACATCGAGATCCAGGTGGGCGGCAAGACCATTTTCATGACCCTGTATCCGCAGGAGAACACGCTGCTGCTGTCGAACTTCTACCCTGAGGGTGCCGATGAACGTGTGGTCCCGCTACGAAACGAAACTCTGGATGAGTGGCTTAGTTGGCTTCGCCGTTCGGTGGATATTCCGGCTGACGTGGCGCAGGATTGAGTTCATCCCGCCGGGGGAGAAGCTCTGGCGGGCGCTCCACAAGGTTGATCAGGTGTACAGGGAACCAAGAAGGGCAGGAAGGCCCAAGCCCTCGTTCTTTCGCGACAAGTGGGGCCTCAGTTGTGATCTAGCTCGATTCAGCACGGCCGAGCGATCCCGCATCGGTCACGCCGAGAAACCTCATCCGGCCGAGGCGGGCCTGGTAGAGTTCAGTGTCGGAAACGTCCGAGAAATCGGCTCGGACGTGCGGCACGAGCCGGTCAGGAAGCCGCGTCGCAACTACGCCCATGCGCAGTTCACATCCACGCCTTCCACTCCGGCCCGCAGCAAGTTAGCGGACAAGTCAACGTACCATGTACCGCAGCGGTTTGTGTAGCTCGGTTTTGTACCGGTCTACCAACGAGCGCCTTCGCATACCGGAGAAGGGCGAGGCTCCGACCTGCACAAACCATCGGTGCCCAATCTAGGTCTTAGGTCTAGGTCTAGCGTCGGTCGTCGTCAAACTGTACCAGTGCCGCAACCGTCCGAGCAGCTTGCGTGGTCCGTGGGCCGTGGTGATATTTTCGTGTCTTGTCCGGCGGTATCGTCTAGGGGACTAGGACGCGGCCCTCTCAAGGCTGAAACACGGGTTCGAATCCCGTTACCGCTATCACACCTTCGCCTTCCGCCCCCATCGTCTAACGGCTAGGACACCACTCTTTCAAGGTGGGAACAGGGGTTCGATTCCCCTTGGGGGCACTTAGCACGTCAGCCACGAGAACAGCCCGTCGTGCACGAGAGCGCATATCCCCGGGTAGATTTGGTCCAGCGCGTTCGCCCAACCCCGAGCGGCGTCCCGGACGAAGAAGGAGCGACGATGGCGTTGTACACGAAATGCCTCACGTGTGGCGGGTGGCGGGAGATCCCGGAGGACCCGGACGCCCAAAGCAAGTACCCCACCGGTCTCATGATGAATGCCGACCGCCCGCCCGCGAAGTTGTGTACCTGCGCCGCAGACGGTGCGGGCGGGACCGCGTTGTAGTCCGACCGTTCCGGTGAACCGGTGATCGCCCGGCTGATCGTGTTGTCCGGCACGCGCCAGGGTGCCGAGTTGCGACTGCAAGACGGGACGTTCACCGTCGGCCGGGAGGCCGGCACGAACCTCACGTTCGCGCCCGAGGAACGGCTGGTCTCCGGCACGCATGCCTCCATCACGTGGTCCCACGATCATTTCGTGCTGCGCGACGCCGAAAGCCGCAACGGCACCTTCGTCAATGAGCGGCGCGTCACCGAGCATGTGCTGGAGGACGGCGACGTGATCGAATTCGGCCGCGGTGGCGCGCGGGTGCAGTTCCTCCTCGGCGAACGGCCGCGATTCCCCAGGACCCTGACCGCTCCGGGCCTGGCCACGATTTCGGGCATGTACCGCATTGCCCATGCCCGCGCGCGGGTCCCCGGAAGTGACGGGGCACCCAGCATGACGCTCGTCATGCGGCAGTTCGCCGCCGTGGCGTACGAACGCACGTCACGCCGGGTGATGGTGGCGCTCAGCGTCATGGCCGTGGCGGGCGTGGGCTGGATGGGGTTCGTGTACTGGCAGGCGCGGGCCGGGGTTCGGGAGCAGCGGGCGGCGATCGCGATGCTGGATGCCGCGCTGCGGGAGGAGCGTGCGCTGCGCACGGCGACGGCCGCCGAGTTGTCGACGTTGCGCGAGGAATACGCCTCACTCCGCGCGCAACAAGAGACCACGCTCGCGACCATTCGCGGTGAGTTGGGCTTCGCGGAGAACGCGGCGGACGCCTTCGGTGGGGCGGTCGCCCTGCTGGTGACGTCGGTCGGGTTCGTCGATACCAGGGCCCACCGCCCCGTACGGTTCGTCGTCGACGAGGCGGGGAAGCGGGTAGTCGATCGCCGGCAGAATCCTCAGGTCACGCTGGAAGGCGCCGGTCCGGAGGTATCGCTCGAAGCCACCGGCACGGCCTTCCTGGTGCACGAGGACGGGTGGATGTTGACCAACCGACACGTGGTCGATGTCACCGTCGATCCGCAACTCGCGTCGGTGACGGCGCAGCTCGGTCAACGGGTCGGGCGGCCGCTCGAGATGCGCCGCAACGCGGTGCGCGTGTTCTTCCCCGGCGGGACGCGCGGTGGCCGCACGATGACGGTGCGACGCGTCTCGACCGAAGCCGACGTGGCGTTGCTGCAACTCGAGGGTGATCCGGCGCCCGCGGCCCCGATTCCCCTCGCGCAGGAGCTGGTCTCGCCCCGCCCGGGCGCGAATGTGATGCTGCTGGGCTTTCCTACCGGTGTGAACCTCCTGCTCGCCCGCGCCGACGAGGCGACCCGGACGGCTATCATCGCGACGGCCGGTGACGATGTCGTGCGCCTGGCCGGCGAACTGGCGCGGCATCAGCTCATCCAGCCGTTTCTGTCGACAGGCAGGATCAGCGACGTGACCCGCGGCGACGTGGTGTTCCAGGGCGGGACGACGCACGGATCGAGCGGGGGACCGTTGATCGATAGTCATGGACGCGTGATCGCGATCAACTACGGTGGGTGGTCGCAGCCGAACGACCCGTTCGTGACGTACCGCGCCGTGCCCATTCGGCATGGGTGGGCCCTGCTCCCGCCGGAGGTGCGGGCGGCGTTAGACAGTTCCGTGTGGCGGCCGTGACCTCCGCTTGACGGGCGTCCGGACGTCGATACGGGGGACTGCGGACGATCGACTCGGTCGCATGAACCGACGACGCGCACGGACGGCGCGCCCGGTGCATCCGTTCGCCATTCCGGTTACGTCATTCAGCACAGAGACCGCGGAGATCGCTAGCGCCCGTCTTGCAGGCTGATTCCCATCCACACGTGCCGGCCCGGGGCGTCGACGCCGCTCGCGTGGGTGCGGTAGAGGTCGTTGGCCACGTTCTTGATACCCACGCTCGCCGCCATGGCAGGCGTGATCTGCGCGTAGGCCAGGAAGCTGTGGATGCCATAGCCGCGCGTGCCGCCGGCGGGAATGCGTGAGTCGCGCAGGTCGCGGCCCGACAACCGGCTCTGCCGTCCCGCCCATGCCAACTCGTAGGCCAGCCAGACGTTGTGCCGCAGCGGGCGCCAGCGGAGCCGCGCCGCGCCGCTCAACGGCGGGATTTTTGCCATCGGTTCCACGGTGCCGTCGGCGAGGGTTTGCTCGCCGCGGGTGTACGCCATCGTCACGCGCAGGTCGAACGGTCCGCGCGAGCGGATCCCTTCCGCTTCGACGCCCATGACGCTGGCCGTGGCGAGATTCCGTCCCTGGAACACGCGCTCGCCCTGGAAGAGCGTGTCACCGCGGAACGTGCCCGGTGCCCGATCGATGAAATCATCGATGTCGCTGCGGAAGCCGGTGACTTCCAGCGCGGTCATTTCCTGCGTCCACCGCAACGACGCCTCGTAGCTGACCGACCGTTCCGGCCGCGCGTTGGGGTTGGGGACCAGGATCCCGCCGGGCACCGTCCCGACATTGGTGAGATCGTACAGGTTGGGCGCGCGGAACCCTTGCGCGACTCGCATGGAAAACGCCAGCGGCGCCGCGACCGAAAAGACGGCGCCGAGTTGCCCCGTCACCGCGGTAGCCACGTTGGTCACCGCCCCGCCGAACTCCGTCCCGATGTTCGCTTCGGATCGGAAGCCGCTCAGGCGGCCGCCGGCAGAAAGCCGGAGCCGTTGAGCGACCTGCGCGTCGCCCGACAGGAACAACCCGGTTCGCACCATCGTCGCCCCGTCGGGAAAACGGCCGCTGGCAACGGACCCGCCGGACGCGGTTCGCGTGAGCGGGGTGCGTTGTCCGGTGATCAGGTGATAGGCATCGCCGTGTGACGCCATCTGGTCGCGGTACGCTTCGCCTCCCCACGCGAGCGCGACCAGCCGGTCGCCGACGTGGACGAAGCTGGTTCCCAATACGCTGAGGCCCGGTGTGAACACATCGTCGCGCGTGCGTTCGACGGTGGTCGCCGGTCCGGCGTCCCCAAGCCGTTGTTGGCGGCGTCCCTCGCGCTGGACGGCGAGCGAGGCGGTGGTCTCGAGGGTCATCAGCCACTGGCCGGCCGTGGTCACGCGATGCCGCGCGAACGCCAGTTGTCGTGTCTGCGGATCGAACACGTGTTCGGCATCCGGACCGGGTCGCGGCGCTCGGAACTCGACATAGCGGTCATAGCGGGCGACATCGTGCATCTCGTAGTGCTCGAGGCCGAGTGTCAATCGGTGTGCCGGCCCGGCTTCGACCGACAGCCGTGCATCGATGCCGCGTGCCGAGAACGACGTCGGTGTCTGGCGCCCGATGCGGCCGCCCGCGCGCAGGTCTCCCGCGTCCTGGACAGTCGCACCCAGCCCAAACGAGATGCCCGGCGCGAGGTAGCCGGTCGACAAGCGGCTGCGGAAGCCGTTGTTGGCCGTTGATCCACTCGCCGTGCCACGGAACGTCCACCCGTCGAGGCCCGGGTGCGGCCGGGTGATGAGGTTGATGACACCGCCCTGCGCGTCCGAGCCGTATAGCACCGATGCGGGGCCGCGCACGACCTCGATGCGTTCGATCGTCTCGGGGTCGACGGTGGCGAGGTATTGGCCCGGTCCATCGCGATAGCTCCCGTTGTTGAGCGGGATGCCGTTCACCAGGAGCAGCACCTGGTTGCCGACGAATCCGCGCAACACGACGGCGCCTTGCCCGGCGGACGTCTGCTGTACGTGCACACCAGGCATGGCGCGCAGCAGATCGGCGGCCACGCGGCTATCCGCGCGCTCGGCCAATGTGGGTCTGGCGACGGACGTCGTCACGGCGCTCTCGGCGCGGCGGACGCGCTCCGAGCGGGTCGCGGTCACGACGAGCTCCGGCATGACGTACGCGCTGTCGGGCGGGAGGGAATCGCGGCGCTCCTGTGCGGGGAGCGTCAGGGGAGCGAGCGCCGTCAGCGTGAAGGGGGCGACGCATCGCCGCAGGACGTGTTGGATGGGGCTCTGGATGGTCTTCACGAATTCACGGAACGCTGGAATGAGCAGTGGGCTCGAGACGGTTACGGCACGTCGTCCGGCTGAACCGGAGACGATCGACTCAGCAATACACCGCACCCGATACAGGTTCCTTCGTTGGGCCGGCGGAAACATCGCTGGTCGACGCGATCTTGCCAATCGGTCGGGAACGGGAGCTATACTACCAGCTCATGGGCCAGGATCCGATTGCCGACCGCATCGATCAAGAGCAGCTGCGCCGCTTTTCGCGCGCGCTGCTCGACGACGTACGCGCGCTGGGGCGGATGTGCGAACGGGGCCTGATCGAATCCGGTGTTCGGCGGATCGGTGCCGAGCAGGAGTTGTTCCTGATCGACCGGACCGGTCGGCCCGCCATGATCAACGCGCAGGTGCTCGCGCGGCTGGCCGAGCCCGAGTTCACGACCGAACTCGGGCTGTTCAATATGGAATTCAACGTGCCGGCCCGCCCGCTCGACGGCAGCTGTCTGGGCGATCTCGAAGACGCGTTGACCGCCGCGGTTGCCCGTGCCGCCGTCGCCGCCCACGCTGAAGGCGGCGAGGTCTTGCTGACCGGCATTCTCCCAACGCTGGTGCGCGGTGACCTGACCCTGGAAAACATGACACCGCTCCCGCGGTACTTCGAGTTGAACCGGGTGATGACCGAGCTGTCCCACGGCGTGTTTCGTACGCAGATCATGGGCGTGGACGAACTGCACATGACACACCGCAACGTGATGCTGGAGGCGTGCAACACGAGTTTTCAGGTACACTTTCAGGTGGGTGCGGATGAATTCGCACGGTTGTACAACCTGGCGCAGGTCGTGACCGCGCCGGTGTTGGCGGCCGCGGTGAATTCGCCGGTCCTGCTGCAGCATCGCCTGTGGCACGAGACGCGCGTCGCGCTGTTCGAGCAGTCGCTCGACTTCCGCTCGGAGCAGCAAAAACTCCGCGGGTCACGCCGGCGTGTGTCGTTCGGCGACAAATGGGTGGATGATTCGGTGGTCGAGTTGTACCGTGAGCAGGTAGCGCGGTATCGCGTGCTGCTCGCGGCGGATCTCGGCGAGGCGTCGACCAGCGTACTCGAGCGGGGCGAGATTCCGCCGCTGACGGCGCTGTGCCTGCATAACGGTACGGTGTATCGCTGGAATCGCCCGTGCTTCGGCGTCCACGACGGCCACGCGCACCTCCGGATTGAAAACCGCGCGCTCCCCGCCGGACCCACCGTGCTGGACGAGGTCGCCAACGCGGCGTTCTACTTCGGGTTGATGTCCCAGCTCGGCAAGGACGATGACGACGTGCGCACGCAGTTCGCCTTTGAGGATGCCAAATCCAATTTCGTGGCGGCGGCTCGCTACGGTCTCAAGGCGACACTCCGTTGGCGTGGTGGCCGTGCCGTCCCGGTCCCGGAGTTGATTCGCGGGGAACTGCTCCCCCAGGCGCGAGAAGGGTTGCGGCGGCACCGGATCGACGAAACCCACATCGATCGGTACCTCGGCGTGATCGACGCGCGGGTGGCCAGCGGCCGCACCGGCGCGCAGTGGTCGCTCGACCTGCTGAGCCGACTGTCCGGCGTGCGCAAGGCGTCGGCGCGGGATCAGACGCTGACGCTGCGCATGCTGGCCAACCACCGGTCCGGCCAGCCGGTCCACACGTGGGATCTGCCCGACGACGTGCCGGACGTCGACGAGTGGCGTGAGAGCGTCCGCACGGTCGGTCAATTGATGACGACCGACCTGTTCACCGTGCAGCCGGAAGATCTCGTGGACGTGGCGGCGGCGGTCATGCACTGGGAACATCTGCGCCACGTCCCGGTCGAGGATGACCACGGCAGACTCGTCGGGTTGTTGTCCCACCGTTCGCTGCTCAAGATGATCGCGCAGGGCGCGGGACCGGACGACGCGAAGCCGACGGCCGTGCGCGAGATCATGCAACCCGATCCGGTGACGGTCTCGCCGGACATGCCGTGTCTCGATGCCATGCGACTGATGCGCACGCACAAGGTCGGGTGTCTTCCCGTGGTTCAGGACGGGAATCTGGTCGGAGTGGTGAGCGAGCGGGATTTCATCGAGATGGCTGCCCGGCTGTTCGAGGAGTACCTGTCGGACGGCGGGCGGGACGCGTCGTGAGCGTTGGAGCGGCGGCCGAACGGGTGGCGCCGAACGGTCGGGTCCTGGGCACGTACGATACGGGTCGGGCCGGGCCGGTGGTGGTGGCGATCGCGGGGATGCATGGAAACGAGCCGGGCGGCCTCGCGGCCTCGCATGCGGTGCTCCACCGGCTCGGACGGGACCGGTTGCCGCTGAAGGGTTCGTTCACCGCGGTCGCCGGCAATCTGACCGCGCTCGAGCGGGGCCGGCGTTACGTCACGCGGGACCTCAACCGCATGTGGAGCGCGGAGGCGGTCGAACGCTTACGCGCGGCCGATCCGTCGCGCGACGACAGTGAGCAGGTCGAACAGCGGGCTCTGCTCGAGCTGTTCGACGACCTCGTGCGGGCCCACGGAGAGGTCGTCTTCCTGGACCTCCACTCGACGTCCGGCCCGAGCGCCCCTTTCCATTGTATAAGCGACACGTTGCACAGCCGCGCCATCGCCCTTGCGACGCCGATCCCGTTGATCCTCGGCATAGAAGAGGCGATCCACGGGTCGTTGTTGGAGTTCATGGAGGAGCGTGGCCGGCCGCTGATCCTGGTTGAGGCCGGTCAGCACGTGGCGGAGCAGACGTGGCGACGGCACGAGGCGGCAGTCTGGCGGGCGCTGGTCACGGTTGGGAGCCTCGCGCCCGACGACGTCCCCGAACTCGCCACGCACGACGCGGAACTGCGATCGGCGGCGCGCGGGCTGCCGTCCGTGGTGGAGATCACGTACCGCCATGCGATCGAGCCGGGCGGCGGGTTCGTGATGCGTCCGGGATTCAGGAATTTCCAGCAGGTCAAGCGCGGCGACATGCTGGCGGAAGATCACAGGGGCGGGATTGCGGCCCCCCAGTCCGGTCTCCTGCTCATGCCACTCTACCAAGCGGAAGGTGAAGACGGGTTCTTCATCGGCCGTCCGATCCGGCGTTCGTGGCTCCGCGTGTCGACCTTGATGCGCTATCTCCAGATGGATCACCTGCTGCCGCATCTCCCCGGCGTACGGCGCGATCCGTTGCGGCCGACCCGGCTGCTGGTCGATCCCCACATTGCGCGGTGGTTCACGGTCCACCTGTTCCACCTGTGCGGATTCAGGCGGTTGGCGGATCGGGGGCAGGCGTTGGTGTTTACGCGACGGGTCGAGTAGTATCGCCGCCCACTCGGCAACCTTGACAGGGCGGAGTTCTGTAACGTCTCTTAGCGGCGTTCCCACCAAGGGTCTTCCCACGAGGATGGTTTCACGATGATACGCTGGTCCCTGCGGCACTCGATCGTCGCGGCGGTGGCGTGCACGCCGCTGGCATGGCCGGCCGGCGCTGCCGCCCAGCATCGCGCGCCCCCGCCGTCACCTGCTTACGCACTCGAGCGCGTCACGGTCGTTTACCCCGATGGGCGCCGCGAAACGGGTGTGACCATCGTGGTCCGGGGCGGTTTGATCGAGAACATGGGTGCGGGCGTCGCGATCCCCGCCGATGCGGAGGTACTCGAGGGCGATTCGCTCTACGTGTATCCCGGTCTGGTGGATGCGCAGGGCAAGGCGGCGGTGGCGTTCCCGGAGGTCGAACGCGGCGACAGCGTCCGGTCGTGGGATGCGCCACGCGACCTGCAGGGGATGTTGGCCCATCGACGCGTCGTCAATTATCTCACCCAGACCGGCCCGGACGGCAAGGAGCAACGGGCCGCCGGTCTCGTTGCGGCCGGGATCATTCCCAGCGGCGCGTTGGCCGCCGGGCTGGGGGCCGCTATCCTGTACCGCACCGATGTGGAACGGCCGTGGGAGATGGTGGTGAACGACGACGTCGGCCTCTCGATGGCGTTTCAGGGCGCGCAGGGCGTGTACCCCGGCACGCTGTTCGCTGTGATCGCGTACATGCGTCAGGCGTTCGAGGACGCGAGGCGGGACGGCGTGATCCGCGAGGCGTACGCCCGGAACCCCAGTGGACTTGGCACGCCAGGCTTCGATCCCGACTACGCCGTGTTGCGACGCGCGATGGCCGGTCAGCTACGCGTGTTCTTCGCCGCCAACGGCGCCGAGGACATTCGTCGGGTATTTGCGCTGTCGGACGAGTACGGTATCAAGCCGGTCATCGTGGGCGGGCACGAAGCGTGGCGTGTGGCGGATGAACTCGTCCGGCGCCAGATCCCGGTGCTGATCGATGGCGATTTCCCCAAACCGGATGACTGGAAGCCACCCAAGCCGGATACGACGGTCGCGGACTCGGCGGCGGCCGATACGGCCCGGGCCGCCGCTGCGCCAGCCGCACCGGAGGCACTCGACCCGGCGGCCGCACGCGAGAAGAAACGACTGGAGGACATCTGGTCCAACGCCGGCCGGCTCGAAGCGGCCCGCGTGACGTTCGCGATCACGAGCGGAGGTGGAGACGGCAACGTACTCGAGGCGACACGGAAGTCGATCGAGTACGGGTTGACGGAGTCCGCCGCACTCGCGGCGATCACCAGCGTTCCGGCCACGCTGCTCGGTATTCCCCAGGTGACTCGGCTTGGCGCGGGGACGCCGGCGACCTTCGTCGCGTGGAGCGGGCCGATCTTCGAGGAGAAATCGGAGGTACGTTACGTCTTCGTCGAGGGCGGCTATGAGAAGGGTGCCGGCGGCGGAGGTGGTGGGGCGCCCGCGGTGGTTGTCACGGGCGCGTGGACGATCACCATGGCCGCGGGCGGACAGGAATTCCCATTCGAGGCGAGCCTCACGATGGACCCCGACGGGTCGTTCCGCGGGACCGCCACGAGTGAGGTGGGATCCGCCTCGATGCGCGGCAACGTATCCGGGAATCGGGTCCATTTCACGATGAGCGTCAACGCCGGTGGCCAGGAATTCGAGATGACCGGCGATGGCACCGTGGAGGGGGATCGCATGTCGGGCAGCGGTGAAGGACCGTTTGGTCCGTTTTCGTTCTCCGGTCGCAAGCACCCCGGAGGTGCGCGATGATGCGCTTCCATTCGCTGGTATCGCGAGGTCTGGTCATGAGGGGACGTGCTCGACTCATCGTTGCGCTGGCACTCGGCGCGATGATCCCACCCGCGGCGGCGCAGCAGCGCGCCAGCCTCGCGGTACAGCTCGCGGAAGGGCGGGTGACGTATCCGACCGGCGACCTGTTCATCGCCAATCTGGACACCGTGTGGACGGCCGCCGGCGATCCGATCGCGGGCGTGTCGATCCTGATTCGGGGCGGCATCATCCGCCGGATCGGGATGAACCTGCAAGCACCGGCCAACGTGCGGGTGATCGACGGCCATGGTCTCCAGGCGATGCCCGGCATCGTGGACGAGCACTCCCACGTCGCCATGGCGGCGACGAACGAAGGCAGCGCGCCGGTGGTGCCCGAGGTCCGCGTGCTGGACGCCCTGGACGCCGAGAGCTACTCGATCTACCAGGCGTTGTCGGGCGGTGTGACCAGTGCGCGCATCATGCACGGCAGCGCCAATCCGATCGGCGGGCAGAGTGCCGTGATCAAGATGCGCTGGGGGATGGACCGCGCGGATCAGCTCCTGATCCCGGGCGCGCCCAAGTTCGTGAAGTTCGCATTGGGCGAGAATGTCACGCGGAAGGGTGCCCCCCAGAACGCGAGTAGCCGGTTCCCCCGGTCGCGGCAGGGGGTCGAGGCCACGTACGTGGAGGCGTTCATGGCCGCGCAGGCGTACAAGGCGGAATGGGCGCGATACGAGGCGAACCGCAACGCATTCCGCGCGCCGCCGCGGCGCGATCTTCGGCTCGAAGCACTGGTCGACATCATGGACGGGCGGATCGGGATCCACGCGCACTCGTACCGCAGCGACGAGATCCTCGCGCTCATGCGCGTGGCCGAGCGGTTCGGGTTCAGGATCGACGTGTTCACGCACGTGCTCGAAGGGTATCGCGTCGCCGACGAGATGGCGGCGCACGGGGCAGGCGGGTCGACGTTCAGTGACTGGTGGCAGTACAAGCGCGAGGCGTCTGACGCGACCCCGTTCAACGCGGCCATCATGCAGCAACACGGCATTCTGACGGCGATCAATTCCGACATTCCGTGGCTCCAGAGCTTCATGCACCTCGAGATTCCCAAACCGATCAAGTACGGTGGGGTCTCCCGGCTCGAAGCGCTGCGCATGCTGACGCTCAATCCCGCCCGGATGTTGCACATCGACGACAAGGTGGGTTCGCTCGAGGAAGGGAAACAGGGGGACATCGTCCTGCTGAACGCGTCGCCGTACAGCAGCTATGCGCGGGTCGAGCAGACCATCGTGGATGGCATCGTCTATTACGATGCATCGGACGAGGCGGGCACGCGCGATCAGCCGTTCAACGCCTTTCCCGTACGCGAGGCGGCAGCATCGACCAGCGCGATGACGAGCGCGTCCGTGTCGTCGTCCAATGGGGCGGCACCGTCGAGCACGCCGCAGGGTCAAATCGTGGCGCTGGTTGGCGGCACCGTCCATCCCGTGTCGGGCCCGGTGATCGCGCATGGGACCGTGATCTTGCAGGGCGACCGTATTCTGGCGGTCGGTGGCGCCGGTGTCAGCGTGCCTGCTGGAGCGACCAGCGTGGATGTCAGTGGCAAGCACGTGTATCCCGGCATGATCGATCCGGCGACGACCATCGGCCTGTTCGAGTTCGGGCAAGTGGGGCAGGCGACCGACCAGGCCGAAATCGGTGCTTACAATCCACAGATCCGGGCCATCTCGGCGGTGATGCCGTACTATCCCAGTCTCAACGTGGCGCGGGCGAACGGCATTACCACCGTGCTGACCGCGCAAACGTCAGGCGTCATCTCGGGGACGGCGGCAGTCATCGGATTCAACGACGGCGACACCTGGGAGCAGGTGGCGGTCAAGCCGGAAGCGGCGATCGTGGTCGATTTCCCCGCGCCGCGTGAAGCGACGGGCGAAACCGGCAATTGGCTCGAGTTCGCCGATGATGGGGAACTGCACGGCGGGGCGCCGCACATCGAGTCGTCGATCCTGCTCGAAGCCGAGGCGGAAGTGCGGGCCCGGAACCAGGAGGAAGACGAAGAGGAGGAGAAAGAGCCGACACTCACCGGCAGGCGCATGGAGGAACTCGTCGCGTTCTTCCGGCGGGCACGAGTTTACACCGCGCATCCGTCGATCAGCGACGATCCCACGCAGCCGTTCGAGGCGAACGTCTGGGGTGGCGAAGCGGTGTTGCTGGACGCGATGGGGCCGGCCATGCGAGGCGAGATGCCGGTCTTCTTCAAGGCCGAGAGCGAGTGGCAGATCCGCACCTTGTTCGTCTTCGCCGACAGTTTCCCGGAGATCCGCCCGGTGGTGGTCGGCGGGACGGAGGCGTGGAAGGTAGCGGACGAACTGGCCAGCCGGCATATGCCGGTTGTCATTACGTCTGCCTACTCGCCTTCGAGCAACCGCGACGAGTCGCTGCAGGCGAACTACCGGAACGCGAGCGCGCTGGAAGCGGCCGGCGTCCAGTTTGCGTTCGGGACGGCGAGTGACGCCGACGTGCGCAACCTGCCGTACCACGCGGCGCATTCCGTCGCGTTTGGCCTGTCCCCTGAGGCGGGCCTGCGCGCCGTGACCATGCACGCGGCTGCGATCCTGGGAATCAATGCCGGGCGGCTGGAGGCCGGCGCGCGGGCGGACGTTATCGTGACGGACGGCGATCCGCTGCAGATTCTGACGAACGTCGAGATGATGTGGGTTGGGGGCCGGCGAGTGGATCCCAAGAACAACAAGCACCAACGATTGTACGAGCAGTTCCGGGAACGGTAGCGACCGGTTAGTTTGCCTGCTCGCGCGCCGCTAGCTCAATTGGCAGAGCAACTGACTCTTAATCAGTAGGTTCTAGGTTCGATTCCTAGGCGGCGCATGAGCAGGCGGCATCGAGGTGTCGCCGGCCTTGCCTTCCGGGTAGAGGAGCGGCTAGCGGCGGAGTTGATTGGCTATGCACCGTGTGAAGTTGAACCATGTCCCTGTTCGGCGGGCGGCGATCCGCCTCCGGCTCATCTGCTCGGTTCTCCTTGTCCTTCCCCTCGGCGTGCCGGTGTCTCCTGCCGCCGCCCAACAGACGACGCTCGAAGCGCAAGATCGTTCGCGCGGGCACCGGATCCTGGGGGTGTTGCGCGAGGAGCTCGAAGACCGGTACTACGACGCGACGTTCCACGGAATCGACCTGGACACGCTCTACGCCAAAGCCGATTCCGCCATCAGCCGCGCCACGTCTTACACCGAAATGCTCGGCGTGCTCGCCCAGTTTCTGCTGGTGCTCAACGACTCGCACACCTTGTTCGATCCGCCCCCGTTGCGTGTCCGGGCCCAGTACGGGATCAGTTGGCAGCCCGTGGGCGAGGCGTGCTACGTGACCGCGGTCGACTCGAGCAGCGATGCGTATCGTCAAGGTGTCCGCCCGGGCGACCGGTTGCTGCGCATCAACCAGATGCCGGTGACACGCCGATCGGCGCCGTTGCTCTCGTACGTCTACTATCTGCTGCGTCCCTCCAGCGGCCTGGTCCTCGAGTTGGGCAGGGACGGACGTGTGGAGACCATGGAGATCGCCGCCAAGGTCACCCAACACCCGCCAGTGCTGAACCTGCAGGATCAGGCGACCAGAATCCGCGTGCGGGAGGAGTGGGAGACCGATATCCCCGACGGGTCATCGTTCTGATCGACAGTTATTCCGCGTCGGGTGCGGAAATCACCGCCCGAACGCTGCAGCGCGAAGGCAAGGCCATCGTTGTCGGCGACCGGTCGGGGGGCGCGGTCATGGAAGCCACCTACCGGCCGCACCGAGTCGGCGGTGCCACCCGCTACGTCCCGTACGGTGTGATGATTACGGTCGCCGATCTCATTCTTCCCGGCGGGGAGCGACTCGAAGGTGTGGGTGTGACCCCTGATAGTCTCGTGTTACCGACCGGGGCCGACCTGCGCGAACAGCGGGATCCGCAGATGGCACTTGCCCTGCGACTGGCGGGGTTGGAAATCAGTGCGGCGGCGGCCGGGAAGATATACGTGGAATAGCCGCCTCGGCGCCTTCAGTTTGCCTCAACGATTCGGTAGAGCCCGCCCGCCGCGGTCATCACGTACAACTCCCCCCGTGCATCCTCCCCGAACGACGTGACGAAGGCGCCGGGCGGGGCGAGAGCCGACCACGCGCCGACATTCGTGGCCCGGCCGGCCTCGAACGTGAAACTGCGGACCCAGCCGCTGCAGTAGTCCGCGTAGAGATACCGGCCGGTGAGAATCGGCACCGCCGATCCTCGGTAGACGAATCCGCCCGTCACCGAACAGCCCTCCTCGTGCGAGTATTCGATCACGGGCAGGATCTTGTCCTGCATGTCGCACGAAGTAGCGGCGTAGCAGTGACACCCTTCCATCACGTTCCACCCATAGTTCTCCCCGCCCGGACTCGACGCGCGCTGAACGTTCACCTCTTCCCAAGCGTTCTGACCGACGTCGGCGATGTACAGGTCCCCGGCCAGGCGATCGAAACTGAATCGCCACGGGTTGCGCAGGCCCCACGCCCAGATCTCCGGCAGCGCCGCCGCGTCGCCGACAAACGGGTTGTCGGAGGGAATAGCGTACGGGGTCCCGCCATCCACGTCGATCCGCAGGATGCTCCCGAGCAGTGACTTGGGGTTCTGGCCGGATCCGAGCGGGTCGCCACCGCTGCCCCCGTCGCCGAATCCGATGTACAGCATGCCGTCGGGACCGAAAGCGACCTGCCCGCCGTTGTGGTTGTTGAACGGCTGGTCGAGCGCCAGTACCAGCGAACCGGATGCCGGGTCCGCCGTTTCGGCACTGGTCGCAGTGTACCGTACGATGCGTGAGTCGTTGTTCAGGTCGGTGTACGACACGAAGAAATACCCGTTGGTCGCGTACGCCGGATGAAACGCGATCGAGAGGAGACCCCGTTCACCCGCCGATCGGACGCTGTCGCGGACGTCGAGAAATGGCGCGGTCAGGAGCGTGTCGTTGCGGACGACGTACACGGCGCCCGCCTGCGCAACCAGAAAGAGCCTGGTCGAGTCCGATGCCGGTGCGGTGGCGTACACCAGGGCGCCGGCGGGGCTCTCGGCAATGAGCTGGAGCGTCGGTGGGCGGAGCGCGACCGCGGTGACGACGACCGTCGCGGAGTCCTCTCGCCTGGTCGCCCCGGCCACGATCCGGGTGGTGCCCGACCCGATCCCCCTGACCACCGCGCGGGACGATACCGTCGCCACGTTCGTATCCCGGCTCGTCCATTCGGCCTCGGCGGCGACCGAATCCGCGCCGGATACGACGAAGAATGCCGAAAGGGTGGCAGTGTCGCCGATGCCGATGCTGACGCTCCGCGGCAGGACCAGCAGTGCCGCGTCGGTATTGTCGGGACCGCTGAGGCCGTCGCCGGGGCAGGCGATGGTCCCGCAGAGCAGTGTCGCGAGGAGGATCGAGAGCGGCAGGCGCATGGATGGAAGTTAGTGCGTTCGCTGGTTCTCCGGAGGGACTCTGCCGTGTGCGGGATTTTGACGGGGGCGGAGCGAGAATCATGAGCCGTTGCCGGCCGGAGCACCTCAAGTTTCCCCGTCGAGGGCGCGGAGGACGCAGAGGGGTCTGAATGTGCCGGGATGTCCTCTGCGATCTCTGCGTCCTCAGCGGCGCGTAATCGTGGCTGGCTTCCGTGAGATCACCGCAGAGGGCGCAGAGGAGGCAGCGTGATGACCGAGAAGGGGTGGCAGTGCCATGAAGGTGAATGAGGTTACCGAGACGATTATCGGGGCGGCGATCGAGGTCCACCGCGAACTGGGCCCCGGGCTCCTGGAGTCGACCTACGAAGCGTGCCTGGTGCGCGAACTGGTCGGGCACAACCTGTTCGTCGAACGACAGAAGGAGTTGCCGGTCATTTACAAGGGTTACCAGGTCGATTGCGGCTACCGGATCGACTTGCTCGTGGAAGGGGAGGTGATCGTCGAGCTGAAATCGGTGGCCCGGTTCGAACCGGTCCACGAGGCCCAGCTCCTGACGTACCTGAGGCTTTCCGGTCTTCACGCTGGGTTGCTGATCAACTTCAATGTCCTGCAGCTGAGGATGGGGCTTCGGCGGTTGGTGAACGAGCTTCGGGAGTGAGTCACCGCAGAGAACGCCGTGGGCGTGCAGTTCTACACCGCCCGGGCCGCGTTGCTGAATTCCCTCTGCGACCTCCCGCCTCCGCGGTGAAAAGACAATCCAGCCTCGCCACATATTGACGAACCCGTTCCGAGGTTGCAGCTTGCCCGACCCCCCATCCTCCGGAGGAGCCACCATGGTCTCGCTGACCGCACTCTGGCTACCGATTCTGCTGTCCGCTGTCGCCGTGTTCGTCGCGAGTTCGATCATCCACATGGTATTCACCTATCACCGCGCGGACGTCCGAGGCCTCCCCAAGGAGGCGGAAGTCATGGACGCGCTCAGGCCGTTCAACATCCCGCCCGGCGACTACACGATGCCGCGTGCGGCCGACGCCAAGGAAATGGGCTCACCCGAGTTCGTCGGGAAGCTGAGCCAGGGACCGGTGGCGTTCATGACGGTCTACCGCAATGGCCCGTTCAACATGGGGAAACAACTGACCATGTGGTTCGTGTACTGTCTGGTGGTGGGATTGTTCGCGGGGTATCTCGCGTCGCGCACCCTGGCACCCGGCACCGACTACCTGAAGGTCTTTCGGGTGGTGGGTACCGTCGCGTTCGCGGGATATGGCCTGGCCCTTGTCCAGGACGCGATCTGGTGGGGTCGTAACTGGGGATCGACGATGCGGTCCCTGTTCGACTCGCTGGTATATGCGCTGCTGACCGCCGGGATGTTCGGCTGGCGCTGGCCGTGAGCCGAAAACAGCCGCCTGCCACAGCCGGGGCTCGTGGGCTGCCATGCCGCGAGCCTCGCGCGTCAGGTGAACACCTTCCATGTTTCGGGCGATGACCGCCCATCCCTGAACCGTTGCTTCCGCGAGGGCGAAGTCCATGGCTGACATCACGCGTCGCGACTTTCTCGGTCGCTCGGCTTCCTGTGGCGCTCACCTGGCGATCATGGCCGCGGCGATGCCGCGCGCGCGTCGCGATTGGTGGGCCCATACGCCGCGCGGCCAGGTCGTTGCGCAAGAGCCGTTTGGCAACCTGGAGCGGGTGGCCGAGAACATCTGGGCGCTTATCTCCACTCCATTGAATGGCGATAACACGACGCTCTCCAATGGCGGTATCATCGCGGGCAGAACCGGTGTGCTGGCGATTGAAGGATTCTATCGACCGCGAGGTGCCGAGTGGCTTGCCGGCAAAGCGCGCGAGCTGACCGGGCGGTGGCCCACCCACGTGGCGCTCACCCACTACCATGCCGACCACGCGAACGGCACGGCCGGGTACCTGGCGGGCACCGACAGGCCGGCCATACGGGCGACCGAGGTGACACGCGACCAGGTATTCGAGCGCAATCGCCCGCCCGACGACGCGCGTAGCGCCGCCTTGCGAGAAGTCGAGTTCCTGTCGCCAACGGAACCCACCACGCTCGACTTGGGCGGTCGCACGGTCCGGATCGTCCCGCGTAGCGGCCACACCGACAGTGACATCTCGCTCGAGATCGATGACCCGAGTGTCGTGTTCTGCGGCGACCTCTACTGGAACGCGATGTTCCCCAACTATGTCGACGCCATTCCGACCCAACTCTCGGCGTCGGTGCGCGCGCTACGGCGAGATCGCGCGACCGTGTATGTCCCGGGACACGGCGCGTTGGGCGCCGGGGTGGATCTCGACCGCTACCTTGCGGTGCTCGACCTGGTGGAACAGGGTGCACGCCGCGCCCACGAGTCGGGTGCCAGCGCCGAGGACGGGGGCACGGCATTCACGCTGCCCGAATCCCTCGGCGAATGGATGCTGTTCAATCCTGCCTACTTTGCACGGGCGTTTGGCGCGTGGTACCGGGAATTGGGCTGGTAGGATAGCTGGGGCACTCGGCCGTGCGCCCCGGCGGGGCCGTGCGCCCGGAACAGTTGCCCCCCCAGCCCCCCCCACCCCCCCGTTTCCCCGGCGGGGAACAGTCGGGTCACACCCAATGACATAGGCGGGCAACGGATCCCGGGCATCGTGTGCCCGTACGCCGCGATGAACGCGGCGAAGCCCGGGAGGCCCGATGTCCCTTGCCCGCTGTGCTGATGTTCTGACGCGCCACCGCGGCACACCCACCGACGACCTGATGCTCCGGGTTTCGGGTGTCCTCGCTGCCGTGGCCCTGGTCGGTGCGTTACTCGTTCCCGCCATCGCCCAGCTCGCACCGTTCGTGCTGTATACGGTTTGGACCAACGGACCGCACTCGCCGGTGCTCAACGGCGGCTACGAACCGGCACTGATGCTGTACGGTCGATTCTTTCCGCCCCTGCTGATCGGCCTGCTCGGCACCATGGCGACGGTGTTCGTGGAGTGGATCAACTACCACCTCTACGCGCGAGCGGGAGAGATGCATGCCGTCCGCCGCGTGCGTGACAGTCAGTTCGGCACGCGGCTCACAGCGTGGTACCAGCGCATGCCGTTCGCCGTGATCGTCTTCTGTGCGCTTGGCCCGGTCCCGTTCTGGATGGCGCGGCTGTTGTCCGCGCTGTCGGGCTACTCGGTGGCGCGCCATCTCACCGCGACGGCGCTCGGTCGCTTCCCGCGCTTGTGGTTCATCGCTGCTCTGGGGACGCCACTCGCGATTCCGACCTCATGGTTGATCGGTCTGACGGTGGGTTCGATGGTCTTCGCCACCGGAGCGTGGGCACTCGCCCAATGGAGGGCCGGCCGGACCCGCTCGACGCCCGCGTTGTCGTCCTCCACCCCAACGCCATTGCACCCCGCGAGCGCCGTGAGCCCGCTGGGGAGCCGTTGACCGGAGGCGACCGTGATCATGAACCCCGAAGTAATGGAACGCCCATTGCGGCACGTTGTGGTCGAATCCGAACTGGACATCGTGGCGGCGGTCCTGGCGGCGAAGGATCGTGGCGAGAGCGTGCGGCCGGTGGGAGCGGCAGGATCGAAGAACGCTTGTTACAAGACCGCGGGCACGTCGCTTTCGTTCGAACGGTACAATCGTGTGCTCTCGGTGGACGGTGAGTATGTGACCGTCCAGGCCGGAACGACGGTCGGAACTCTCAACGCCGCGCTCGCTGCGCAGGGGCTGGCGTTGCCGACCAACGGCGAGTGGGCCGGCGCGACCGTGGCGGGTGCGCTGTCGAGTGGCACTCACGGTGGCTCGGCGGCCCACGGGATCTTCGCGAGTTCAGTGGAGTCGATGCGCATCGTGACGGCGGGCGGTCAGATCCTCGAACTGCGCCGCGGTGATCCCCTGTTTCAGCACGTCGCGGTCTCGTTCGGCACGTTCGGTGTGATTTCGACGGTCACATGCAGGTGCGAGGCACGATTCTACCTCGAAATGGTGATGCGGGTGGAGCCGTTCGAACGGTACGTGATGCAACTCGCCACCGCGCAGCGGGCGCACGAGTTCTACGCGGCTGTGTGGTTTCCGAGTGCGCGCCGTGTCGTCACGTTCGCGGCGGATCGCGCGCCGCGGCCGGTTCGGGCGGTCCGCCGCCGCGAGCGGTTTTGTCCCGCCACGTTTCTGGCGAACAAGATGTCCACGCATCTCGGCGTCAACGTGCTGCGGAACCGATGGTTCACGGCCACCGCCGTGGACTCGTGGGACCGTATCCTTACCCCGATCGCGGGCGGATCCAAGCGCGTGCAGATGTTGCGGCGCTTGAGCGACGATTGGCAAGCCGCGGAGGTGGCGATCCCCAGCGAGCGTGCCGCCGAGACGTTGGGACGGCTCGACGCCTTCCTCGCCGATCACCGTCATACGCTCGTGAACCCAGTCGGGTTGCGCGCGTCGGCCGCCGACGGTTTTTCGTTGAGTCCGTGCTACGGGCGCGCATCGTTCTGGATGGATCTGTTTTATCGGCGAAACGATGCCTTCGAGTCGGCGCTTGAGGATGTCGTAGGCGACCTCGATGCCCGCTGTCACTGGGGCAAACACATGGCCCTCCGTCCCGTGTACCTGCGCCGCCAGTATCCCCGTTGGGATGCGTTCGGCAGCGCGCGGGCCTCGCTCGATCCTGACGGGATGTTTGCCAACCAATTCACGCGGAGGTTCGGGTTATGAGACCGCAGCAGACCGTCGCCGTGACCGGCGCGAGCGGGTTCGTGGGTGGCGCGCTGGTGGCGCGCCTCCTCCCGCACGTTCGGGTGCGCGCCCTGTTCCGCCCCGGTGACGCGCGCGCCGAGCGCTTGGCCGACCGAGGCTGCGAGATCGTCCGCGGCGACCTCGACGACACGGAAGCGCTGCGCCGGTTGGTTCGAGGTGCCGACACGGTCCACCACTGCGCGGCCACGATGGGACGGCGCGACGCGGCACGCAGCCGCGCCGTCAACGTCCTGGGTACCGAACGGCTCGGACGAGCGGCGCTCGAATGCGGCGTCCGACGATTCGTGTACGTCAGCTCGATTTCCGTCTTCGCGGCCACGCGCCGATCGGATCCGTGGATCTCGGAAGCGATCGCGCCGGAACATGTCGAGCGGCTCAACGCCTATGGACGCACCAAGTACGAGGGGGAACTCCGGGTCCGCGCGCTGGCTACCTCCGGTGGGCTCCGCTATACCATTATCCGCCCCACGAACGTGTACGGGCCCGGCTCCGGCCCCTGGTTCCATCAGTGGGAGCGCATGCTGCGGCGGATGCCCATCGCGATTGGGGACTTCCCGATCGACGTCATCTGGATCGACGATCTGGTCGAAGCGATGTTGCAAGCCGCCGAGTCCGAGGCGGCCGCCGACGAGGTCTTTCACGTCGGTCACGAGATGGTCAAGCTGAATGAGTTCGTCCGCGCCCTTGGTCGGGTTGTGGGTCGGCGGGTGCTCAAGTTGCCGGCGCCCCTCGATCGCGCCGTGCGGGCGGGGGTCGACCGGTTGTATCGTGCCGCCACCGGCCGACAGATGTCCTTGTCACTGGTCCACCCGGCCTACTATCCCCATAGCAAGGCGAGTAAGGCGTTCGGGTTCGCGCCGCGCGTGCCATTGGAGGACGGAGTCGCGCGCTTGACCGACTGGTGGAGCCGATCTCGCGAAGCGCGCCGGCCGGTCGAGGCCTGGCGCCAACGGGTGAAGTCGCCAGTCCCGGCCCGGGGCAAACCATAACCGCGTCGATGCCGCATCGTATTGACGATTGTCGCGCTCGTGTTTGATCCGACGTTGCCACGCGTGTGACCCGGGCACCCCCTCGCGCCGACCGCTCCCGCGCGACATGTTTTCCGTCCCGTGAGCGAGTGACCCCTCGCCCGCGCCCGAGCTACAGGACCAGTCCCACGACCGAGGCCGCACCATGCGCTTGCTGATCTTCGCTCTCATGTTCGCGTTTCCCTCTCCCTCCGCCGATGCGGCCGCCCAGCAGTCGGGCGCGCTTGGCCTGTATCGTTACCCCGCGCTCCGTGGCGACGTCCTCGTCTTCGCCGCCGAAGGTGACCTGTGGACCGTATCGGCTGACGGCGGTGTCGCGCGCCGGTTGACGACGCACGCCGCCGAAGAAACGAATCCCGTCATTTCCCCCGACGGGACCACGCTGGCGTTCACCGCGCGCTACGAGGGGCCGGCCGAACTGTACACGATGCCGATCGGCGGCGGGGTGCCGACCCGGTGGACCTACGAGGGCGACGCCTCGGTCGCCACCGCTTGGTCGCCGGACGGTCGCCTGGTGTATACCACGCGCCACTATAATGGATTGCCGAAACCGCAGTTGGTGCAACTCGATCTGCGTGACGGGACCCGTTCCCTGATCCCGCTTGCCGACGCCAGCGAGGTGGCGTTCGACGGAACTGCTGCGCTCTACTTCGTGCGCCCCGCTTACCACAACAACGTGACCAAACGCTATACGGGCGGCACCGCCCGGGACGTGTGGCGTTTCGCCCAGGGCGCCGAAGAGGCGGTCGAGTTGACCGGGAGCTACGACGGCGAAAGCCACTCCCCCATGACGTGGAACGGCCGCGTGTACTTCGTTTCGGACCGCGACGGAACGATGAACCTCTGGTCGATGGCCGCCACCGGTGGCGATCTGCGACAGCACACCCGGCACAGCGGTTGGGACGTGAAGAACCCGGCGCTGTCCGATGGACGGATCGTGTATCAACTGGGAGCCGACCTGTGGCGGTTCGACGTCGCATCCAACGCCGACCGACGACTGGCCATCACGCTCGTGTCGGATTTCGACCAGTTGCGCGAGAAGTGGGTCACCAATCCGATGGACTATCTCACGTCCGCGCACCTCGACCCCGCCGGCGAGCGCGTGGTGCTGACCGCGCGCGGGCGGGTGTTCGTCGCACCGGTGGGGGACGGCAGACTGGTGCGGGCATCGCGCAAGGACAGCGTCCGGTTCCGCGACGTGGCGTTCATGCCCAACGGCGACTCGCTGCTCGGCCTGTCCGATGAGACCGGCGAGCTCGAGTTCGTCGCGATCCCCGCTAACGGCGTGGGAGCCGACCGCCGCCTGTCGAACGACGGCACCATGTTGCGGTTCGCGGGAGTGCCGTCGCCGAACGGGCGGTATGTCGCCTATGACGACAACAACAACGACCTGTGGATCCTCGACGTGCGTGCCGGAACCCGGCGGAAGGTCTCGGAAAACCAGGAAGGGATCGGCGACTTTTCGTGGTCGCCCGATAGCCGCTGGCTGGCCTTCGCCATGCGTGCGCCCAACAGTTTTGTGCAGATCAGGCTGTTCAGCCTGACCGATGGCGTGCGCGTGCCGGTGACGAGCGACCGGGTCAACAGCTTCAGCGTCGCGTGGGATCCGGGCGGGACGTTTCTCTACTTCCTCTCCGACCGTAATTTGCGCTCGTTGGTGGGGGGACCGTGGGGCGCCCGTCAACCGGAACCGTATTTCGACCGCCAGATCGAGATCTATCATGTCGCCTTACAACGCGGCGTGCGGTCTCCCTTCCGTCCCAAGGACGAATTGGGAGTGACGCCGGCGGCCGCCGGGAGCGACCCGGCGGAGCGGGAACGCCAGGCGCCTACGCTGCGCATCGACACCGAAGGGTTGGCGGGTCGCGTCAAACGCGTCCCGGTACCGCCCGGGAACTACTCCGGCCTGTCGGTCAACGACAAGGTACTGTTTTGGGCTTCCCGCGGTTCCGGGCCGGACGCCCAGACCGACCTGATGGGCATGACGATCGGGAATGACGATCCGGAGCCGGTGACGATGGTGGCCGACATTCGTTCGGCTGAACTGTCGGCCGACGGCCGCAAGCTTCTCGTGCGCCGCGGCAACGCGCTGCACGTCATCGACGCCAAGGCGTCGACAGTCAGCGACCTGGCCGACAGTCGGGTCGATCTGAGCGGGTGGTCGTTCCCGATTGACGTACGCGAGGACTGGCGCCAGATCTTCATCGACGCGTGGCGACTCGAGCGCGACTACTTCTACGACCCCTCGATGCACGGGGTCGATTGGGATGCCACGCTCCGGAAGTACCTGCCGCTGGTGGATCGCGTCACGACGCGGGACGAGCTGTCGGACCTGATCGGACGTGTCGTCGGGGAACTCTCGGCGCTGCACACCAGCGTGCGCGGCGGTGACACGCGGACGGGGGAGGACAACGTATCCGTGCCGACGCTGGGCGCGCGACTGTTCCGTGATCCCGCGGCCGGTGGCTACCGGATCGATCATATCTACGAGACCGACCCCGACTACCCCGACGAGAAGTCGCCCCTGGCCGATCCTGACCTGGACGTCCACAACGGCGACGTCATCGTGGCGGTGAACGGCGTCGCGACGCTCGAGCGGAACGATATTGGCGCGTTATTGCGTAACCAGGCCGGCCGCCAGGTACTGATCACGGTCAAACCCGGCGGCGCCGGCGCCGACGCCACACGACGCGGCGAGTCGCGCGACGTGATCGTCGTGCCGGCATCCAACGAATACGCGCTCCGGTACGAGGACTGGGTGTATTCCCGCCGCCAACGGGTCGAGGAGCAGGGTGACGGCCGTATCGGCTACGTGTATCTGAGCGCCATGGGTGGCGGCAACCTTACGGAGTGGTATCGCCAATTCTATCCGGTGTTCAACCGGCAGGGTCTCATCATCGACGTGCGCGACAACAACGGCGGCAACATCGACAGCTTCATCCTCGAGAAGCTCATGCGGCAGGCGTGGATGTACTTCAAGGATCGCGTGGGACAACCCACCTGGAACATGCAGTACGCGTTCCGCGGCCACATGGTGGTGCTGGTCGACCAGAACACCGCCTCCGACGGGGAAGCCTTCGCCGATGGCTTTCGCCGGCTGGGGCTGGGGCCGGTGATCGGGGCGCGGACCTGGGGCGGGGAAATCTGGCTCAGCTCGGTCAATCGGCTGACGGATGGAGGATTGGCACGCGCGCCGATGACCGGTGTGTACGGTCCGGAGGGGGAGTGGCTCATCGAGCAGTGGGGGGTCGTTCCGGACATCGTCGTCGACAACCTGCCACACGCGACGTTCAACGGGGCCGACGCCCAACTCGACGCGGCGGTCGCGTACCTGCGCGAACAGATCGCGCGGGACCCACGAACCGTCCCGGCGCCGCCTCGCTATCCCAACCGCGGGTTTGACTATCGCACGACCGAGGACCGGAGTGGCGGCGGGCGCGGAGGGAACCGATGAGGGTCTGCGCGGTATCCACGTCACCAACAAACCAAAGGAGTCGAGCATGAAGAACATCAGGCGGTACCCCCGGGCGTCCCGCGTGCTTGGGATGGTGGGGGCGCTGGCCGCCTCCGGCGGCTCGGTGGCGTGGTCCCAGGCTGCGGGGGGGGAGTTCCAGAATGCCGCGCAAGCCCAGCTGGCCGACCTCGAGCAGATGCGGGACAAGTTCCTCGCGCTGGCCGACGCGTTCCCGGAAGAGACGTATGCCTGGCGGCCCATGGAAGGCGTGCGCTCGGTGCACGACGTGATGGCCCTGTTCGTCCTGGAGTGCCACCTGTTCCCCACGATGTGGGGCTTCGACAAGGCGCCCGCTGCCGGCGACGGACTTCAAGCCGAACGCGCCAGGCTCGAGCCGTTGTCGAAGCTCGAGATGATCGCCGAGATGCGGTCGGCGGCCGCCCATCTGATGGGTATCGTTTCCGGGTTGTCGGCAGAGGACCGCGCGCGTCAGGTGCCGTTCTTCGGCCGCACCGTCGACCTCGCGACCGCCATCGGCCTGATGGCGAACGATCTGCACGAGCACCTCGGTCAGTCGATCGCGTACGCCCGCACGAACAAGATCGTCCCGCCGTGGAGCCGGCCACAGGGGCAGTAACCTTGCGCTAGGGCACGAGCGACCGCCGGTTGCCGTCGTAGGGGGTCGTATCGAAATAGGCGACTTCGGTCGGGTGCTCGGGATCGCTGATGTCGATGACGCGCAACCCCGCCTGATAGTTCGCCTGGTACATCCGGTCACCCACGATGTAGAGATTGTGGTCGGTGGCGGTGGTCGTCCCGCGGAATGCTCCCACCAACATCGGGTCGTCGAGGTCGCGTACGTCCCAGATCAGGGTGCGGGTGCGGTCGGCGCTGCCGATGATCTCATCCAACTCGTCATCGAGGTAGAAATAGTGCTGATCCTCGGTGAGCCAGCCTTGGTGGACGTAGCCCGCGCCCGGATAGCGCGCCACCGCGATGGGTGCCGGGTTCGCCTTGTCGGTGACATCGACGATGCGCAGTCCGGTTTCGTTCGACGCGAAGCAGAGTTGCCTGTCGCGGTAGTCTTCGTCCGGCCCGCGGTACACCACGCATTGGCCGTCGTGGGTTCGGCCCGGTGCCAGCAGGCCGATGTCGTCGGTGTAACACCCGGCGAAGGTCGGCTGTTTGGGGATCCGAATGTCGATCATGTGCAGGCCCGCGCCACACGTCTCGCCACCGCCGCTCGCGCCCACGGGATACGCGAACCCCGCTTCCGTGTCGATGATGAGGTTATGCGCGCTCGCGATATTGTCGTAGCGGACATCCGGCTCGAATGCCACCGGCGGCAGCCGCACATCGCGCAGCCGTGTAAGGTCGAACACGAGCAACCCGTGCGTGCCGGCGCCGTCGCCGGTCATGAACGCGTGATCCTTGTAGACCTTGATGTCGCGCGCGCCGCTGGGATTGGCCGGCATCAGGCCCAGCACGGTTGGCTGGGTCGCGTCGGTGATGTCGACGAACACGAGACCGCCGGTACGTCCCACCAGCGCATACTCCCGGCGCGACATGGGGTCGGTCCAGCCCCACAGATCGCTCACGCGCTCATCCGAACTACCACCGAGCGCGTCCAGGGTGAGGAACGCCTCGAGATCGACGTGGTCGCACGGGAACCCGGCGGCATCGCCGTCGGCGCATCGCACCTCTTCGCCGGCATGGGACGCCAGGTCTCCGCCCAATCGGATCCAGTCGGGTCCTTCCCAACCGCCGTCGATTCGCCTGAAGACGAGCGCGCGCCCGCGACTCCCGTCCGCCCCCGGGGCGCCGGCCACGACCCCGCCCGGCCCGGCGGCGACCGCCGCGCCAAGCTGGGCGCCGGGGTCGAGGTCGTCGGCGGTCAGTGAGCCCTGCAGATGCCAGGCCCCGTTCGCGGGGCGGACATAATGGTACAGCGCGCCGCGGCGCTCCGCGGCGGCAGGCGCACCGACGACCAGGTCCGCGTCGTACAGTGCGAGTGCGGTCCCGAACTGGCGGTTGCCGGTCTCCCCCACGGGTGCCAGGCGTTCGGTCTCCGTCCACGTCGATCCGTTGTGGGCATACGATACGACCATCCCGGCCCCGCCCTGTGCCGCCGGCGCGCCGGCCACGAGCGTCCCGCCATCCATGGCGACCGACGTCCCAAAACGACTGCGCGGGTCCAGACCCTCAGGGCTCAGGATCGTTTGCCGCGTCCATTGCCCGCCGTCCTGTCGCGCGTAGACCACGACCGCGCCGGCATCGCCGTAGCCAGGTGCGCCGACGGCCACCACGTCACCCGCGATGGCCACCGCGCGGCCGAACAACAGACCCGGATCTTCCGGCGGGTCCAGGCGGGCGCGTTCCTCCCACCTACCGCCCGTGAACTCGTACACCCGGATGCCGCGGTGCTCAGTGGGTCCGGTGATCACGGACAGCACCGCCCGGTCGCCGTCGGCGGCCACCGTGCGGAGGGGGGGTTGCAGAATCTGCATCACCGCGCCGAGGCTCACTGGCGCCGTGCCACCCTCCACGGGTGCGACGGCGCGCGGATCGACCTGGTACAAGGCGCCATCTTCGGCCCACTCGCCGCCCGTCTGGGAGAACACGTGCGCTCCCCACATCCCGGTCGGATCGCCGCTACCGACGATGAAGCGGTCGCCGGCGATGGCCACCGACCCACTCAGGCTCTGTCCGCCGACGGCGGTCCCCTCCGTCGTGATGCGGGACGAGAGGTCCCAGACGCCGTTCGCGTAGCGATAGACAAATGTGGCCGCCGGTCCGCGCCCGGGAGCTGACTTGACCAGGATGACCTGATCTCCCAGCATGGACACGCCGCGGCCGAGTTGGTCCTGGGCCGGTAGCGTTGGCGCGATCGCACAGGCGAGTAACCCAACCGTGATGCAAGGGACCTTGATCATGACAGGGAATCCTTTCGAGGGGCCATACCGTCAGGGACCGACCCGGTTCTACACGGTCTCGAGATATTTGTGCACCACCCCAATGGCTGCCGAGCCTCCCCCGACGGCCGCCGCAACGCGCTTGGTGGACCCGTGTCGCACATCGCCCGCGGCGAAGATCCCGGGAACCGACGTCTCGAGCAGGAACGGGTCACGGGCGGGAAGCCATCCCTTTGGTCGACTCCCGTGGTGCAGCAGATCCGTCCCCGTGAGGACGAACCCCTGGGGGTCCAGTTCGATGACGCCGGCAAACGCGTCGGATCGCGGAGCAGCGCCAATGAAGATGAACATGGCTTCGGCCGGAACCGTGACGGGGTCTCCCCCGCCGGGTCCGCTGAGTGTAATCGTCTCCAAACGGCGTTTCCCGGCTACCGCCGTCACCATGGTGTCCGTCCGGACCTCGACGTTCGGCGCCTCCTCGATCCGTGAGACCAGGTACTTGGACATCGACGCCGTGAGCGACGGTCCCCGCACCAGCATCGTGACCTTTCGCGCGTAGCGCGAGATCAGCATGGTGGCTTGGCCGGCGGAGTTGGCACCCCCGACGATGAACACGTCCTTGTCGCGGCACGCGGCGGCCTCGCTGAGCGCGGCGCCGTAGTACACACCGGCCCCGCTCAGCTCGTCGATGCCCGGCACGTCCAGCCGGCGGACGTGCATCCCGGTGGCGACGAGCATCGCGTAGCAGCTGATCTCCGTTCCGTTGTCGAGCGCGAGGAAGTGATACGGATGCTCGTGTCGCAACGCGTCGACGCCACAGGGCGCGACCAGCTCGGTTCCGAATCGCGCTGCCTGCGCCGCGGCCCGGCGCGCGAGGTCGGCACCGGTGATCCCGTTCGGAAACCCGAGGTAGTTCTCGATGGCGGAACTCGTGCCGGCCTGACCACCAGGCACGTCGCGCTCCAGCAGGAGTGTGCGGAGCCCTTCCGACGCGCCGTACACGGCCCCCGCCAACCCCCCGGGCCCCGCGCCGACCACCACCAAGTCGTAGAACGGGTGGGTCGCGCGGGTCTGCAGGCCGAGCCGTTCGGCGAGGTCGCGGGTCGTCGGGGCCACGATCGGCTCACCGTCCGGGAAGAACACCGCGGGCAGCCGTCGCAGGTCCGGCGACATCGTCTCGATCACGGCGCGCATCGCGTCATCGGTTTCCAGGTCGACCCACTCATACGGAATCTGGTAGCGCGACAGGAAGTCCTTCACCGCGTGGCTGTCGGGTGACCACATGGTTCCCGCGACACGGATACCTTCGAACGGAGGCCGGAACGCGGCGGCCCAGTCGCTCAACAGATCATCGAGTACGGGATAGAGGAATTCGTCCGGCGGGTCCCACGGCTTCATCAGGTAGTGATCCAGGCCGACCTTGTTGATGCCCGCGATGGCCGCCTGGGTGTCGGCGTACGCCGTGAGCAGCACCTTCCGCGCGTCGGGATAGAGCTGCCGGGCTGCGGCCAGGAACTCCGTCCCGCTCATCTGCGGCATCCGTTCGTCGACCAGAAACAGCGCGAGCGGCGCGTTGCGCTCTCTGAGCTGCCGCGTGGCCTGCAGCCCTTCCTGTCCGGAGCGAGCCTTGACGACACGATACTCCTTACGGTAGTGCTGCCGCAGGTCGCGCTCGACCGCGTTCAGCACTTCCGGTTCGTCGTCGATGGACAGGATGATGGGTTTCGACATGCTCGCTCGTTCTCCTCAGGGCTGTGATGCGGCCGCGTTGCCGGCAGGGAGTTGGGATGGCAGCACGACCACGAACCGTGTCCGGCCGGGTTGTGACTCGACGTCGATCGTGCCGCCATGCTTCTTGACCACGATGGTGTAGCACGTGTGCAGGCCAAGTCCCGTTCCCTGACCGGGAGGCTTGGTCGTAAAGAACGCATCGAATATGCGGGAATGGTGCTCGGACGGAATCCCCGGCCCGTCATCTTCGACCTCGACGACGACGCGTCCGTCCGCCCCGCGCGTCCGCAAGACGATCTGTCCCTTGCCGTCCATCGCGGCGGCGGCGTTGTCGATCAGGTTGGTCCAGACCTGGTTGAGCTCGCTTCCGTATCCCTGGATCCGGGGCAGATCGTCCGCGAATTCCTGGATCACGGTCACGCCCTGCTTCAGCTTGCCGCGCAGGATGATGAGTGTGTTGCGCAGCCCCTGGTTGACGTCGACGGCCTGCACTGGTGCCTGCCCAAGGTACGAGTACTCCTTGAGCGCGCCGATGATTTCGGATATGCGGGCGGCACCGTGATGGATCTCGTCGAGCAGTCGGTATACCGGGAAGACGTGGCCGAGCCACTCGGCGACGGGCGCCCTGTGCGCGCCGGCGAATGGGCCGGCGAGCGCGCGCAGGTGGTCCGCCGTCAGGTCCATCTCGACCAAGGCCGCGGCGACGAGGGGTGGATCCTCGACGCCGATCTCGTCGAGCCACGTCTCGATCTCATCCTCGCGATCACTCCGGGCCAAGGGGTCGAGCTCGCAGGCGCAGCCCGCCCGGGCGCGTGCCCGGGTGTCGAGTCCGGCGAGCGCTTCCCGCTCGGCTTCGGAGAGCCTCAGCGCCGACACGCGGATCTGCACCGCCTGCAAGCGCGCGAACTCCTCGCGCAGGTGGTCGGCGGCGCGCTGCGCGGCGGCGGCCGGGTTATTGAGTTCGTGCGCGACCCCGGCGGACAGCGTGCCGAGGGTGGCCATCTTCTCGGTCTGGCGCAACGCGCGCTCGGCCGCCTTCTGCTCGGTCACGTCGGCGCCGTACACGAACACGAGGCCGGCCTCGGTCGCCGGCGTGTGGGTGAACACCATGTCCCGGCCGTTCACCGACGTCTCGTGGGTCGATGTGGTGGAGGCGGCGAGGATGTGCTCCCAGCGTTCTCGCGTGATCGCGGGGCAGACGTCGAGCCAGGACAGCCCCACCAGCGTGTCCCGATCGAACAGGCGGCGAGCCGCGGCGTTGGCGAGTACCACGGAGCCGTGACGATCGAGACGACACACCGGTCCCGGGTTCATTTCCGGGAAGCGGGCCATGTCGGCGAGTTGGCGGGCCTGTTCGGCGAGCGTTCGCTCCGCCTGGCGCCGCGCCGTGACGTCGGTGCCGAAGACGAAGACGTGCGCCGCGTCCGGGCGATGCGCGTGGGTGAAGACGATGCAGCAATCGTGTACGTCGGCCTCGTACGTGACCGGCTCCGGGGTCCGCAGCACGCCGTCCCACCATTCGCGCGTCATCAGCGGGCAGACGTCAAGCCAGCACTGTCCCACGAGATCGTCGCGCGTGAAGACCTCGCGCGCCGCCTTGTTGACCCGCTCGATGATCCCGTCCCGGTCCAATCGCAATACCGGTCCGGGGTTCATGTCCGGGAACTCGGCCATCTCCACGACCGATTCCCGTGGCGCCCGCGGCCTCGGGGGATTAGGCCCGGGTTGGGGCATCCGGGAACTTCCCGAGGGCTAACGCCCTTCTCGGGCTCGGCGGTATCTTGCTCATCGACTCTACACCAACTGCAAACGGAGAACCGACATGGTCCGAGACGCCCTGCGCCTCTGGTGGCGGCTCGTATGTGATCGCACGGTGGTACTGCGCGGGCTCAAGTATGCCGTCGTGGTCGGTGCCATCCTCGTGATGATCAACCACGGCGACGCGATCCTGCGGGGCGACCTCGGTGCCGGCCGCCTCGTCCGGATCGGACTCACCGTGTTGGTGCCGTACTGCGTCTCCGCTCTCTCCAGCGTCGGCGCGATCAGACAGCTGCAGGCCGCGCTGCCGCCATCACCTGCACCACCTGCTCCGTCGTCCGCACCCCGCTCGCGATCGTCCTGAAGTCGAGCAGCGCCGCCACGTAGGAATCGCAGAGGTCCGCCGACATGCCGCCGAGGATGACCTTGTCGATGCCACGCTTCCCCAACGGCACCGCTAGGTCGTTCGGCGAGGATCTCGGTATGCGTCTGTTGTCCGGACATGGTGCGTCCCGGGGCAGAAGGATGGCGCTGGTTGGCGCGCCCGCGCTGGAACCATCGCGCGATCTTGGGGTTCCTGGAGTCGGGCGCCTGGCCTTCCGCTGGGCGTGCGCCAGCGACAATGTGGTTCCATGTCACGTTCAAAGGAAGGCGGGACGTCATGACCGGTGATCGGATCGCGGCGTACCGCGCGATCGCGCAAAACGCGCTGCGTATCGCGGCGGGGCTCGCCTTTTTCTCACATGGCGCACAGAAGATGTTCGGGTGGTTCGGCGGGTTTGGTGCGGACGGTGGAACGGTCGACCTGATGAGCCGCTTTGGGATTGCCGGTACGGTCGAGGTGACCGCCGGTGCGTTGATCGCCCTTGGGCTGTTCACGCGCCCCGCCGCGTTCGTCGCATCCGGTGAGATGGCGGTGGCCTATTTCTGGATGCATTGGTGGCGGAGCGGCGAGATGTGGTGGTGGGAAAACCGCGGCGAGACGGTGCTGCTCTATTCATTCATATGGTTGCTGTTCGCCGCGTGGGGTGGGGGTACGTTCAGCCTCGACGCATGGCTCACGAAACGGAAGGCGGCTGGTCCGGCGGACGCGGAGGGTTGATTCCGGTTCCGCCGGTGCTCATCGGATCCGGGCCACTCGCCCTTCGGTCGGGTAGCGCGTAAACAGTTGAGGGTCGTGTCCCGGCACAACCTGGTCGATCCCACCTCCAAGCCTGAGCATCCGTGCCTGCGCCTGCACATTGGCCGTCGTGTCGGCGCGCGTGAAGGTGGCGACCGGGCGGTGCTGCGCGAGGTTCCGATAGAGATAGGCGTTGTCGGAGGCGAGGATCACCGGTACCGCGTCCGCGACACGGATGTACTGCGAGGCATACGTATGCCGCGCGCCCGTGTACACCCGGATACCTGGCAAGATCTCCACGTCATCTCCACCGACCAGCCGCACCGTGCCCTGCGTGTTTCGTTGCACCAGTTCGACGAGATCCTCGGGATCCGCCCCGCCACCGCGACCACCGTTCTGCCATGCCTCCCCCGTGTACCACGCGAACTCATCGCGTTGGATCCATATCACCGCGTTGGGAAAGAGGTCGATGCCACCCATGTGATCCCAGTGCGCGTGACTCACGATGATGTCCGTCACGGATTCGGGGGCCACCCCGGCGAGTCGCAGCACCGAATCGGGTCGCAGGTAATCCCGGACGTCGAACCGCTCGAACCACCCCGCGCGGTGGAACCCGCTGTCGAACAAAATGACGTGGCCGTCGCCGCGGATCAGCCAGAAGACCATGGCGATGTCGATCCGTTCGTCAGGGTCGGCGCCGATCACCAGACCGGACGCGGGGAAGCCGGGCACGGTGGCATAGCGGAGCGCCAGGATCTCGTATTCGGGGCTCTGGGCCGCGCCGCGCACGGCGATGCTGGTTGCGAGGATGCATACGGGGAGCAGGGTTCGCATGCCGGCGTAACTACCGCACGGAGCGAACATGCGCAAGGTCGGACGGCCTTCCCGCGTGAGCCTTGCCTCGGCCCCGGACGCGGTGCCGAGCCCTCGGTCGCTACCGTATTCCCACCAGCCCCTGCGCGTCGGCTATCAGCCGCGCCGGGTCGTAGCCCATCCCGGCCTTGAACACCATCGCGACGTTCCGGATGTCCTGAATCCGCGCCGCCGGATTCCCGTCGACAACGATGAGATCGGCGGATTTCCCCGCCGCAATCGTCCCGACACGATCCGCGATGCCCAGAAAGCGCGCGCCGTTGGACGTGGCAATCCGGATGGCGCCCTCCGGTGCGAAACCCGCCTCCACCAGCAGCTCCACTTCCCGCTGATTGGCGTACCCGGCCACGACGCCTCCGAACCCCGTGGGATCGGTGCCCGAGACGAGCAGCCCTCCCGCCGTCGCAAAGGCGTGCTCGAATGCCATCGCATGCGCGAAACGCTCGCCGACGTCCGGCCCGCCGGTTTGCGCCCGTGCCCACGACCGCAGGTACTGATCCCGCGCTTGCGGCGACATCGCGTCGAGTGCGCCGGCGGGCGCCACGGGGCGACCGGGCACGGAGGTCTCGAACACCGGGAGCGTCGACGTGATCGCCACCCGATGTCGCACGAGATGCTCGATCAGCTGCCGCGCGTCAGGCCCCGTAGGATCGAGCGCTTGCAGGGAGCGATTGCGCTCGTTGCCGGAAGGACATTGGTCGGGCTGCTTGTCCGCCACGAAGTCGGTCGACGCCATGAGACCGTGCTCGAGATCGTCGATCCCGATAGCCGCCGCCTCGCGGAACGTGACCGAGCAGAGATGCCCGGTCACCGTGAGGCCGCGCGCGTGCGCCTCTTCGACTACGGCGCGCAGTTCGTCCCGTGAGATCTGCATGTAGACCTTGAACGAGGTGGCGCCCATGTCGGCCCAGTACGCCACCATCCGCCGGGCTTCCGCGGCGTCGGCGACGGCGTGAACGAAGTTGATCGGCAGCCCGGGACCGTTGAGATACGGGCCCGTGACGTAGACGGTCGGGCCGGGCGTCCGTCCCGCGTCGATCGCGCGCTTGACGTTCAAGTCGCCATACGGATCCCGGCTCCCGCCGGTACGAATCGTGGTCGCGCCTCCGGCCAGGTAGAGACGGGGGAAGGAATATTCCATCGCGTTGTAGGCGGCGCTGCCGGCGGGATAGAATAAATGCTCGTGCAGCATCACGTAGCCAGGCAACACGGTCTTGCCGGCGAGGTCGATGACGCGCGCTGAGGCCGGCACCCGGACGGTCGCATCGGGGCCCACCGCCGCGATGACGCCGCCGCGCAGCACGATCGTCTGGCCGGAAACGACGGGGGCGCCGGTCCCGTCGATCACCCGGGCGTGCACCAGCGCCACCACCGAGTCGTCCACCGCCACGTACCGCCGCACGCCCGGTTGGAGTGTCGGGGCTTGGGCGAGGACGGCGGCGGGCAGGAGAAGCGCCAGCGAGATCAGCATCGGACGCACCATCGTGGAATCTCCTTGGTCGCAGACATGGCAGGTGAATGGGTCCGTGTGCCGTGGAAGCATGCACCGCGAGTACCGGCTGTCGCCACCGGCCACTCGGAGGGTGCGCGCGAACCGGCCCGCCGCCGCCACGAGGTGAACAGGCGCCCGGTCCTCTCGCGAACCGGGCGCACTCGCCCCATCTTTACCCGCGATCAGTGACCGTCGAGCGGCGTGAGTCCCGACGCCGCCCTGTCTTCGTAGCGTGTTGGGAGGCGAAATGGGCGACATCACCGCAGCACTCGCGGCGCATCGCGCCGCCGTGGACGAGTTCGCGAACACCGCCGCAAAGGCCGCTGGCAACTGGACCACGCCCCGGGCGCCGGGTAAGTGGTCGCCGTCGCAGGTAGCCGAGCACGTGGCCCGTGCGATTGAGGAATCGGCGAACGAAGTGCGGGGCGAGCCATCCAGGTTCCCGTCGGTCCCGGCCTTCGTGCGACCGGTCGTACGCGGCGTGTTCTTCAACCGCGTACTCAAGAAGGGAGCGTTCCCGCGCGCCAAAACCAACAGGGCCTTGGATCCGGAGAGCGGGCCCGAGTCTCCAACGGCCGCACGCACGCGGTTGGACAGGGCCGTGGGCACGTTTGAAGAGGCATGCCGCGCCGCGAGCGGCCGGAGCGAGACGATGACCACCACGCTGTTTGGGAAAGTAGAGCTGGCGGATTACGTGCGGTTTCAGGAGCTGCATGCCCGGCACCACGAGAAGCAGCTTGGATGAGCGGGCCGCGCTCATCCCGCCGAACCATGCGCGCCTTGGTCGCTGCGCTCCCGACCTGCGCCATCCTCACGTCCGCGCAAGCACAAACCGTGACGCCGTCGCGCTACGACGACCTGCTCACCCTGTTCGAGCAGTGGCGCGACTTCCAGCGTCCGGCCACGGTTGACGGCGTGCCCGACTACACCGCGGCCGCGATGGCCACCCAACAGCGGGGCCTGGCGGAGTATCAGCGCCGGCTCGCGGCATTCGACACCATGGGCTGGACGACCGCGCAGCAAGTCGATCTCCACGTCCTGCGCGCGGAGATGAACGGTCTCGACTTCGATCACCGCGTGTTGCGGCCGTGGGCACGGAACCCGGCGTTCTACCTCACCGTGTTCTGGAACCAGAGCGATCAGCCGGCACGGGAAGGGCACCAGGCGAGGGGGTCGATCGAGCTGTGGCAGTACGCGTACCCGCTTTCGACCCCACGCGCCGCCGAACTCCGCGCGGCGCTGCGCACGATACCTGTCCTGCTGGAACAGGCGCGCACGAACCTGGTGGGCGACGCGCATGATCTCTGGGTCATGGGGATCCGCAGCTTGCACGATCAGTCGGACGGCCTCGAACGGCTGGCGACCAGGGTGACGGGGAACGCGGAGCTGGTGGCCGAGGTGCGCCGCGCCCGTGAGGCAACGGATCGGTTCGGCCAGTGGCTGGAACGCGAGGCGCCGTCCAAGACCGGTCCCTCAGGCGTGGGCGTCGAGCACTACGATTGGTACCTGCGCCACGTGCAGCTCGTGCCGTATACGTGGGAAGAAGAAGTGACGCTGATGCGCCGCGAACTGGCGCGGGCACGTACGGCGCTCGCGCTGGAAGAAGAACGCAATCGTGGACTGCCGCCGCTCGCGCCGATCAATGACCCGGCCGAATGGGCACGCCGGTTCAAGGCCGCCGTCTCCGAGTACCAGGCGTTTCTGCGTGACCGGGGCGTGCTCACGGTCCGCGACTACATGGCGCCGGCACTGCTCGCGCGGCAAGGCACCTACGCCCCGGAGCCCCGCGAGTTCTTCAGCGAGGTCAGCTACCGTGATCCGATCGTGATGCGCACGCACGATTTCCACTGGATCGATCTGGCGCGCATGGAGCACGACCCGCATCCGGATCCGATCCGCCGAGGCCCCCTGCTGTACAACGTCTTCGTGAGTCGTACGGAAGGGTTCGCGACCGGGATGGAAGAGATGATGATGCATGCCGGCTTCCTGGACGGCCATCCCCGCGGGCGCGAACTCATCTACATCCTCATCGCGCAACGGGCTGCCCGGGCGCTCGGCGATCTCATGATGCACGCCAACCGGATGACGCTGGAGCAGGCCGCGCGGTTCACCATGGCCAACACGCCGCGCCACTGGCTGCGTGAGGACGGCCGCACGGTGTGGTTCGAGCAGCATCTGTATCTGCAGCAACCGGGCTACGGGACGAGCTACCTCGTCGGCAAGATGCAGATCGAGCAGCTCCTTGCCGATCGTGCCCGCCAGCAGGGAGACCGCTTCACGTTGCGGGAATTCGTCGACGAATTTACCGCCGCAGGGTTGATTCCCGTTTCCCTCATCCGATGGGAAATGTTGGGAGAGTCGATTGGAGAGTAACGATCGCAGCTTGGCAGAGTGACGCCGATAGGGAACATAGACTCGCCGCATCACGCTTTGGGAGACCGCATCATGAGAACCGGGCTGACGTCGTTCCTCTCCGTCTTGGTGTTGTTGCAGGCGCCCCTCACGGCGCAACAGCAGACTTTCGATCTCGACGCCATTCGTCAGGTCGTCGGCGTCTCGGACCCGGCGATTGCACCCGACGGCAAGTCGATCGTGATCGTGGTGTCGCGCCCGAACTACGAAGACAACACGTTCGAATCCGAGTTGGTGCTCGTCGACGTCGCGTCTGGGACGCGCCGGGTGTTGACCTACGGCCGGTCCGGGGCGGCCCAGCCCGCCTGGTCGCCGAGCGGGGCACACCTCGCCTTCCTGTCGCCGGATGAAGAGAAGCGACCCCAGATCTTCCTCATGCCGATGGCCGGCGGGGACGCGCGCCGGATCACCGGCGCGTCCCGTGGAGTGCAGCAGTTCGCTTGGCGGCCCGATGGCGGCGCGCTGGCGTTCGTCACCATGGACGAGGTGCCAACGCATGAAGGCGCACAGCGGCACCTGAACGCGTTCGAGGCCGGCAACAACGACGTCTTTCTGGAAGCGCCCATCGAGCCCTCGCACCTGTGGCTCGTGCCGGTCGACGGCGGCGACGCGACGCGCCTGACGTCGGGCGCGTGGAGCGTGGAGTTCGTGTTGCCGCCGGGCTCGCCGCCGTCACCGATCCGCTGGAGCCCCGACGGGGCGTCGCTCGCGTACATCCGGCTGCCCAACACCTATACCGGCAACGGCGACTCCACGACCATGCAGATCCTGGACGTGGCGTCCGGCGAAAGCCGCGGGCTCACCGGCGCCGTGGCCTACGAGTCGACGCCGAGCTTCTCGCCCGACGGCCGCACCATCGCCTACTGGTCGCCGGTCGCCGACCCCGCGAATCCGGCGCCGTACTGGAGCGGCAACGAAGTCTGGCTCGCGCCCGCCGGCGGCGGTCCCGGTCGCACGCTCACTCGGCCGCTGGACCACAACATGTTCCTCTCGCTGTGGATGCCCGATGGACGCAGCCTGATTGTTGCGGGCAACCACGAAACGACCGTTGGATTGTGGCAGTATCCACTCGACGGAAACGCACGGCAACTCAACGTGGGCGACCTGGTCGTCTCCGGCGCCTTCGGATACGACGTGACGGTCGGCCCCAACGGCGAGATCGCGTTCACCGCGACCACCGCCGCTCATCCCGCCGAGCTGTACTACATGTCGACCACGCGTGCCGAACCCAAGCGGTTGACCGATTACAACGCGTGGATCGACGGCTACGCGCTCGGCCGGATGGAGCGCGTGACGTGGAGCAGCGACGAGTTCATGCCCGACGGCGTGGTGATCCACCCGCCCGATTTTTCTCCCGATCGATCGTATCCCCTGGTGCTGCTCATCCACGGCGGACCGATGTCGGCGTCGAAGACCTCGTTCTCGACGCTCGGGCAGGTGATGGCGGCGCAAGGCTGGGTCGTGTTCCAGCCCAACTACCGCGGCAGCGACAACCTCGGCAGTGCGTTCCAGCGCGCCATCGTCGGTGACGCCGGCGCAGGTCCCGGACGCGACGTGATGGCGGGCGTTGCGGTGCTGCGGAGTCGATCGTACGTCGACGGCTCACGCATGGCGGTGACCGGATGGTCATATGGCGGGTACATGACGTCGTGGCTCGCCGGGAACTATCCCGACGCCTGGAAGGCCGCGATGGCCGGCGCGGCCGTCACCGATCTGGAAGATCAGTACAACATGGCCGACTTCAACGTGAACATGCGCTACGCGATGGGCGGCTCGCCGTGGACCGACGACCGGCAGCGGGCATACCGGGAGCAGTCACCGATCAGCTACGCCACGCGCATCACGGCGCCGACGCTCGTCATGTCCGCTACGCAGGACTTCCGCGTGCCGGTCACGCAGTCGTACAAGTTGTTCCACGCGCTCCGGGACAACGGGGTGGAGACACGGTTCATCCTCTACCCGGGCAGGACCCACTTCCCGGGGGATCCGGTCCGGTCGCTCGACGTGTTCCGCAACTGGGTCGAGTGGGTCCGGACCCACCTTGACCCCGCCGCGGCGCCGGTACCCTGAGCGGTACCGTGACGGATAGCGTCCGCGCGATGACCTCGCGTTCGCGGCCGGATTGGCGTATCGTGCGGCGGTTCGGCAACCTCGGGGCGCTGTGAACGAAGAGCTGGAAGCGCTGCACCACGCGATCGAAGACCGGTACGTGATCGAGCGGGAGCTCGGGCGCGGCGGCATGGGCACGGTCTACCTGGCCAAGGACCGCAAGCACAACCGGCAGGTCGCGTTGAAGGTGCTGTCGCCGTCCATCGGGAGCGGGATCGTGGCAGACCGCTTCCTGCGCGAGATCGAGACGATTGCGCGGCTCATGCATCCGCACATCCTCCCGCTGCATGATTCCGGCAAAGCCGGCGATTACGTCTACTTCGTCATGCCGTACGTCGAAGGTGAGACGCTGCGGAGTCGGATGGACAAGGTGGGGCCGTTGCCGGTGGCGGAGGCCGTCCGGATTGCGCGCGAGGTGGCGAGCGCGCTCGACTATGCCCATCGCCGCGACATCGTGCATCGCGACGTCAAGCCGGAAAACGTCCTCCTGCAGGAAGAGAGCGCCATCCTTGCCGACTTCGGGGTGGCGCGGGCGCTTGCTGGCAAGGAGACCCTCACGGCGTCGGGCGTCACCGTCGGGACTCCCACCTACATGAGTCCTGAGCAAGCGCGCGGCAAAGAGGTCGACGGGCGTAGCGACGTGTACGCGTTGGGGTGCGTACTCTACGAAATGGTCACCGGTCAACCGCCGTTCACCGCGACGGACATCGGCGGCGTGCTGCGGCAGCACATTGCCGTGGATCCGGTCCCACCGCGGACGCTGCGACAGGCGCTGCCCGCGTCGATCGACGCGCTGATCATGCGATCGCTTGCCAAGAAGCGCGACGACCGGTTCGCCGACGCCGCCGAGTTCGCGGCAGCGCTCCGGTCGGCCGAGGTCTCGGGCGCGACCGGAACCGTCGACGCGTCGTCCACGCGCGCCCGATTCACGCTCGCCGCGGGCGGCGTCGTGGCGGTCGCCCTGGCCGGATGGCTCATCGCCACCAGCCTCCCCACGGCAACGCCGGTCATCGAGTCGCTCGCGGTGCTTCCCCTGCAGAACCTGATGGGGGACTCCACGCAGGAATACTTCGTGGACGGGATGACCGAGGCGCTCATCGCCAACCTCGCGCAGGTCGAGGCGCTCAAGGTCATTTCCCGTACGACGGTGATGCAGTACAAGGGATCGACGCGACCGCTACCCGAACTCGCGCGCGAACTTGGTGTCGAAGCGGTCATCGAAGGCTCGGTCTTGCGCGACGGAGAGCGGGTGCGTATCAGCGTGCAGCTCGTCGATGCCACCGACCGCCACCTGTGGGCCGACAGCTACGAACGCCGGCTTGCCGATGTCCTGTCGCTTCAGATGGAGGTCGCGCGGGCGGTGGCCCGGGAAGTGCGGGTGACGCTCACCGCGTCCGAGCGCGAGCGGCTGACGCGCGCGCGTCCGGTCGATCCCGAAGCGTACGAGGCGTACCTGCTGGGCCGTTTCCACTGGAACCGCCGCACCCGGCCCGACTTTCTCGCGGCGATCAGCGCGTTCGAACGGGCCATCGCGGTCGACCCGACCTACGCGCTGCCGTATTCGGGCCTCGCTGACAGCTACATCATGCTGGTCGAGTGGCGCCACATGCTGCCCACCGAAGGCGCCCCACTCGCGCTGACGGCGGCGCAACACGCACTCCGGCTCGACAGTACCAGCGCCGAAGCATACACGTCGTTGGGCGAGGTGCTGATCACGACCTTCGATTGGGTTGGTGCCGAACGGGCCTTCCGGCGCGCCCTCGAGCTGAATCCGGGCTACGCGACCGGGCACCAGTGGTTTGGCTTCTTCCTCTCCAAGATGGGACGTGATGACGAAGCGATCGCTGAGCTCGAGCGCGCGGTGGCGCTCGATCCGCGGTCGCTGATCATCAAGACCGAGGCAGCACGCGTCTACTATCACGCGGGCCGGAACGGTGACGCGCTGCGCATGGTAGAGGCCACCGAGGCGCTGGATCCCACGTTTGGCGACGTGTCGTGGGTGCGGGGGAACCTCGCCATCGAGGAAGGGCGCTATGCCGACGCGATCGAGTGGTTTGCGCGTGCCCGGCCGTCGATCGGGTTCATTCCGGAACTCGCGGGTGCCTACGCTCGGGCGGGGCGGCTCGATGAAGCACGCCGCGTCCTCAGCGAAATGCAGGACGACGTTCGTGCATCGGGGCGGGAGATCTCCGCGGGGCTGCTGGCGCAAGCGCGCGCGGCATTGGGAGACACCGATAGCGCGCTGGCGCTGCTCGAGCTGGCGTACGAGCGTGGCGCCGACGATTTTCTCTCGTATTTGCGGGTGGCACGTTTGTTCGACCCCATGCGCGACGATCCCCGCTTTGTCGACCTGATGCGACGACTCCGTCTCGACTGACGTACACACAGCCCATCACGTCCGACTTTCAAGGAGGATGCAATGACCAAGGTCATGTTGGTGCTCGCGGCTCTGGCGCTCGTGGTGACGCCGCGGACGCCCGTCCAGGATCCCCCGATGACCTTCTTCCTCACCAGCGTGGGGCCGGGAAACGGTGCGGACCTGGGCGGGCTGGCCGGGGCGGACCGGCAGTGTCACACGCTCGCCGAGGCCGCCGGCTCCACGGGCGTCGAATGGCATGCCTACTTGAGCACCGTCGCCTCGGCGTCCGGCCCGGCGATCAACGCGCGCGACCGGATCGGCGGCGGACCCTGGTACAACGCCAAAGGCGTGCGCGTCGCCTCCGGCGTGGCCGACTTGCACAGCGACGATAACCATCTCACGAAGCAGACCGTGCTCACCGAGCGGGGCGTGGTGGTCAATGGTCGCGGGGACCGCCCCAACATGCACGACGTCCTGACCGGCTCGAACCTCGACGGGACCGCCTTTACAGGAGAGGGCTACACCAACTGCGACAACTGGACCAGCGGCGGCGCTGGCGCCGCGCGGGTCGGTCATCACGACCGGGCCGGTGGAGGTGACGCCGGAACGTCGTGGAACTCGGCCCACAACTCACGGGGGTGCAGTCAGGAAAACCTGGTTGGGACCGGCGGGAACGGCCTGTTCTACTGTTTCGGCACGGCGCGGTGAGCGTGAAGGTGCTCGCGATTCAGAATTGCGCCATCGAGAGTTTCGGTGCCCTCGAATCGATCATGCGCGGGCGCGGCGCGGAGTGGCACCTGTTCGAAGCGTGGGGCAATCCACCGTTTCCGCGTGCCCGGGAATGGGATGCGATCGTCACCGGCGGCACGCCGCTCGCGGCGTATCATGCGGATCGCCATCCCTTCCTGCGGGCCGAGCTCGCTTTCCTCGCAACGGCCCTCGACGCGAGTATCCCCTGTCTCGGCATCTGTTGTGGCGGGCAGTTGTTGGCATCCGTGCTCGGTGCCGAGGTGCGACCTCAAGTGGAACAGGAAATCGGCGTCTACCCGGCGTCGCGCACCGACGCGGGGCGTGTCGATCCCTTGCTCCGTGACTTTCCCGACACCTTCCCGGTCTTCCAATGGCATGGTGACACGTTCGCCGTCCCGGCCGGGGCGGAACTGCTCGTCGCCGGCGACCGGTGCCGCAACCAGCTGTTTCGCCACGGCAACGTCGTGGGCATGCAGTTCCATCTCGAAGTGACCGCGGCGGAGGTCGCACGGTGGGCCGACGCGTATGTCGACGAACTGGCGGCGTTCGGCAAGGCGCGCGACGAAGTGGTGGCCGAGTGCCTGGCGTACGAAGAACTGCTGCACCGGTTGCTGACGGCGATGGTCGACGGCTTTTTCGGATCGTAAGTCCCTGCGTTCCTTCGATATCCGACACGGCAACACCTCAGATCGGCAATCTGATAAGTCTGCCCTATCTTGGAACTGAGGCTGTCCTAATATAGATTACCAGGCGTGAGTAATCCCGCACTGGGTCTGCTCGTGTTTGCCGGCCTCATGGTCCTGACCGCGCTGGTGTTTTGGCAGCGACGCGGCATCGTTGCGCGCGTGCTCCGGATCGTCAGGACGACCGAGCGAGTCAGGATCGAGGACGCGCTCAAACACCTCTACAAGGGCGAGTACTACCAGACGCCGCGCAGCATCGAGAGCCTCGCCGGTGCGATTCACGTGTCCCGAGTCCAGGCGGCGGACCTGCTGGGTCGTTTAGTGGAGTCGGGTCTCGCGCGGTCCGACGGCGAGGGCACGCATCTGACGGAGACCGGCCGCGAGTACGCGCTTCGGATCATCCGCACCCACCGTCTGTGGGAGCGGTATCTCGCCGATGAGACGAGCGTCGCGCCGGTTGACTGGCATGATGAGGCGGAGGTCCGCGAACACACGCTTTCGCCGCCGGAGGTCGAACGGCTGGCCGCGCGGATGGGTCTCCCCCTGTTCGATCCGCATGGAGATCCGATCCCCACCGCCGCCGGCCACCTGCCGCCTGTGACGGGTGTCGCCCTGAGTGCGCTCACGCCAGGAGATGAGGGCACCATCGTGCATCTGGAAGATGAACCGCGCGAGGTCTACGAACGGATCGTCACGGAGGGCCTCACGCCGCTCACCCGGGTTCGCATCCTGTCCAACGGGGCGGAGGGCGTACGCTTCCTGGCAGACGGCCGCGAGTTGACGCTTGGGTCGGTGGTGGCGGCGCAGGTGACCGTCGAACGCCGGCCCGAGACGACGGCGCACGTTGCGTCCGCGACGCTGGCGGATCTACGATCTGGTGAGGCGGCGACCGTGGTGCGAATCTCGTCGGCGTGCCAGGGACGGCAGCGCCGCCGCCTGCTCGACCTCGGCCTCGTTGCGGGGACGGTCGTCACGGCGGAGCTGGATTCGCCCTGGCACGACCCGATCGGCTATCGGATTCGCGGTGCGTTGATCGCGCTGCGGCGGCAACAGGCCGCGACCGTGTACGTCGATCGGGATCCCGCCGCGGTGCACTGACGTGACCTCCGCGTCCTCGCTGATCCGGACCGGACCCGCAAAGGGCGAAGGCTCGCTCGGGCAAATCGGGCTGCGTCGGGCGCCGTCCGATTACCTCGTGGCACTCGCGGGCAATCCCAATACCGGCAAGAGCACGGTCTTCAACTCGCTCACCGGTCTGCGCCAGCACACGGGCAACTGGCCCGGCAAGACCGTGACGCGCGCGGAGGGGACCTACGAGCACGCGGGCCGGCGAGTGCAGCTCGTAGACCTGCCGGGCACCTACTCCTTGCAGGCCGCGAGCACCGACGAGGAGGTTGCGCGCGATTTCGTGCTGTTCGGCCGGCCGGATGTCACCGTTATCGTCGTCGATGCGACGCGGCTGGAGCGAAACCTCAATCTCGTGCTGCAGGTTCTCGAGATCACGGATCGCGCGGTCGTCTGTCTCAATCTCATGGACGAGGCTCGCCGACGCGGCATTGCGGTGGACGCAGGTGCGCTCGCCGCGGAGCTGAACGTTCCCGTTGTCGCGACCGCCGCCCGCCACGGTGAGGGACTGCCCGCGCTGCTGGCCGCGATTGATGGGGTGGCGACAGGGGCCGTACGACCGCGACCGCTCCGGGTGCAGGCATTCCACCCGGACATCGATGAAGCGGTCGAAACCTGTACCGCGCAGCTCACCGACGTCTGGCCGGCGTTGCCAAGTCCACGCTGGGTGGCCTTGCGCCTCCTGAGCGGTGACGAGCGAATCGAAGCAGCGGTCCGGGACGGCGCACTCGGCGGTCTGGCCGCCGACTCGACCGGATTGGGCGCCGGGGCCGACGCGAGAGCGCGGCTGCTCGAGGACGCGCTCGGGATGCGGTGGAGGCTGGCGCCGACCTTCCACGACGCGCTCATCGAGGGGATCTACGCGCACGCGCACGCCATCGCCGAGCGCTGCGTCGTTGACGGCCCACGACGGCTGAAGGTCGATCTCGATCCCGCGCTCGACCGGATGGTCACCAGCCGCTGGCTCGGCTTCCCGCTGATGTTGGCGGTGCTGGCGGTCGTTTTCTGGATCACGATCGCCGGAGCGAACGTACCGTCGAGGTTGCTGGCGCACCTGTTGATCGACACGGTACACCCGGCGCTCGCCGGCGTGGCGGCGATGATCGGAACGCCGGCGTGGCTGAGCGGCCTGACGCTCGACGGGGTGTATCTGGCCACCGCCTGGGTGGTGAGTGTGATGCTGCCGCCCATGGCGATCTTCTTCCCGCTGTTCACGCTGCTCGAGGATTCCGGGTATCTGCCGCGCGTGGCGTTCAACCTCGACCCGGTCTTTCGCAGGTGTGGTGCGCACGGCAAACAGGCGCTCACGATGTGCATGGGCTTTGGCTGCAACGCGGCCGGGGTCGTGGCCACACGGGTGATCGACAGCCCGCGCGAGCGTCTGATCGCGATCATCACGAACACCTTCTCGCTGTGCAACGGTCGCTGGCCCACCCAGATCCTGGTGGCGAGCATCTTCATCGGCGCCATCGTCCCCGCCAATCTGGCGGGACTGGCGTCCGCGTCCGCGGTGGTGGGGATCGCGGTGTTGGGCATCGGAATGATGTTTCTCTCCTCCTGGTTCCTCTCGCGGACCTTGCTGCGTGGGGAGGCGAGCACGTTCAGCCTGGAACTGCCCCCCTACCGGCCGCCCCGCGTACTCCAGACGCTGTACGCCTCACTCATCGACCGCACGCTGATCGTTCTCTGGCGCGCGATCGTGTTCGCCGCCCCCGCGGGCGCGGTGATCTGGCTCAGCGCCAACATCCACGTTGGAGGGCCGAGTCTCGCCGAGCACGCGGTCACCTGGTTGAATCCGTTCGGCCTGCTCGTTGGATTGAACGGCGTCATTCTGGTTGCGTACCTCGTCGCGATCCCCGCCAACGAGATCGTCGTCCCTACCATCCTGATGCTGACGGTGTTGGCCCTCGGGGATGCGGGCGTCGGTCGGGGAGCTGGCGTGATGTTCGAGCTGGATTCGGCCCGGGCGGTCGGTAGCCTTCTGACGGCCGGCGGTTGGACGCTGCTGACGGCGGTGAACTTGCTGTTGTTCAGCCTGCTCCACAATCCGTGCTCGACCACGATCTATACGATCTACAAGGAAACCCACAGTGTCCGATGGACGACCGTGGCCACGGCCATGCCGCTGTTGATGGGCTTCGTCGTGTGCTTCCTGGTTGCCCAGGTATGGAGGCTCCTGGCCTAGGCCGCCGTCGCGATATTCGCCGTCGCGCGGCCTGGAAGCCTACAGCCCGAGCGTCGCGAAACCCGCGATGGCGTAGTGGCGGTCGTAGGTAAACGCGGCCTCCATGCCGTGCGCCCGCATCGCCGCGAAGCTCACGGCGTCGGTCAACGTGAACGCCTGATCCGGGAATCCGTGGATCCAATCCGTGAATGCGGCCGCCTGGAGCCTCTCGTCGGCGAACACCTGGTCAATCAGCGCATCGGACACCAGCGTGTGGACATGCATGGCGGCCCTCGCGGGTCCCAAGGCGTACAGCAGGTGCCGGTGCAGTTCCGCCACGATGAGGTTGGTGACCACCAGTCGCGTGCGTTCCGCACGGAGCCGGCGCAAGGTTCCCGCCGCGGCCGCGTGGTATTGGTCACGCCGGTGAAAGGCCGCGAGCCACGCCCCCGTATCCACCAGGATTCGACCCCTCAGCCGCGTTTCCCTTCATCAGGTTCGGCCACGCGCCTAGCCGGGTACCCCTCGACCGCATAGTCGTCGTGTCGGGTCGACAGGTCGCTCGGCACGTCGGCCTCGTCGAAACCGCCTATGAGCCCGAGCAACGGATCGGCAACACCCGCGTCGTCGATGGCCCAACGCCGCACCGCCTCCCTCACGGCCTGAGCCATCGAGAGACCGTGCCGTTTGGCCAAGTCCGCCAGCAGCCCGTGGTCCCGCTGATCGAGGTAGAGTTGAAACGGTTTCTTCATGCTCATGCATGAATGTAACAGCAATACGTTTGAATGTAAACCTCGATCCGGAAGGCCTTCGCGAGGTCGACAGGTGGATCGACGGTCACCGCGTGTATTGGACCGCGCGGATGCACGAACTCAAACGATTTGTCGAGGAGATTCGCAGGATTCCTCGTTCCCGATTCCGGCCGAGCCAGGCCGTATCGTCAATCTGCAATCTGCCATCTGCAATCGTCAATCAATCGCCTTCAGCACCTCGCGCGTCAGGTCCCAACGGTCGAAGCCCTGTCGGCCGTAATCGAGGCCGCGGCGCACGATCACCAGATCGTGCGACGGCACGACGATCGCGAACTGTCCGCGGTTCCCGGCGGTGGCATACGCGTCTTTGGGCACATCAGTGCGATCGTCCGGCACCAACCACCATTGTCCGCCGTAGAAGTTGCCGCGCGTCGCGGTCGCCGGCGCCGGCGTGCGCACGAAGTCGATCCATTCCTTCGACAGCAGCCGCTCGCCGTCCCACACGCCGTTCTGCAGGTAGAGCAAGCCGAATCGGGCGAGGTCACGCGCATTGGTGTACACCTGACTGCTCAGAATGAAATCGCCGAACCGGTCGGTGCTCACCAGCGTGTTGCGCATGCCGATGCGGTCAAGCAACGCGCGCCGCGGGAATTCCAGGTAGGTCCGATCGTCGCCGAGGGCGCGTTTCATGGCGTACACCGCGAGCAGGGTCTCGTAGTTCTCGTAATCCCACGACGTGCCCGGCGCGCGAATCAGGCCACGATGGCGCGCGCCGTCAACCGAACTCGCGCCGGCCCAGTACGCGAGGCCCGAACCGGTCGCGTACTCGAGTCCGCGGTTGTCGACCGTGTAGAGACCGCTCGACATGTGCAACAGGTTTCTGAGTGTGATGGCGGCGCGAGGGTCGGTTTCGGGGGATGGGGCCCGCGGCAGCCATTCGATACCGAGCGACTCGTCGAGCGCCAGCTTGCCCTGATCGACCAGCATCCCGATCAACGTCACCGCGATGCTCTTGGCGGTCGACCACGTACGCGTCCTGGTCGTGACGCCCACGCCATCCGCGTAGCGCTCGAGGATGATCCGACCGTGATGCACGATCAGCAGGCTTAACGTCACCTGTTCGGGTGAGTCTCGGTTGAAGGCCCAATCGGATGCGGCCGCCAGCGCCGCCGCATCGACGCTCGGCGGCAACGAGCGGTCCGCGATCAGATCGCCGTTGGGCCAGGGGATGGTTGCGGGATCGCCGGGCGGGGGCGGCATGTCGAGCAACGGCAGGCTCGGGATGTCCTCGAAGGTCTGGTCCGGCGCCAGAACGACGCAGCCGATCCCGTCGCGAAACGCCGCGCGCATGATCGGGGTGGCGTCGCCGGCCGCGCCGACGGCCACCGCCTTCCGTTCCCGGTCGACCGTATAGTCGCCTCCCTGCGCCGTGCCGACCGGCTGCGGGAGATAGCGCAGTTCCCGGTCGAACACCTGTTCCAGCGTCCGGCCGGACGTGAACAGCCCGTTGCACATCAGGATGGCCTGCATGCCGTGTTGGATGAGTGCGCGGTCGAAGCGCCAGTAGTCGTACGACGCTTCCTGCTGTCCGTTGGCCGTCGGGGGAAGGAACAGTGCGAAAACGATAAGCAGCGTCGAAGATCGTGTCATGGCGTGACGGTGGGTCGGAGGTGATGGAGTCGGTCGCGAACGCCCAAAACTACGGGGTGGCGTGGGGGGCCGATAGAGCGCGGGTGCTTTTTTCCGCGCACCGTTTCGCGCGGCCTGGCATTGCGTCACATTACCGACTCCCTTCTCGGAGCCGCCTCGATGCGCGTACGACAGATGATCCCGACATGCATTACCCTCTTCGTCCTGGCTGTCGCGCGTCCCACCGCGGCGGTCGGCCAGACGCCGCAGTATCGGTCCCCGGCCGGCGTCCAATACGTTTCGTTGCCGGACACGGGCGACGTGGCACGGGCGGAGGCCGCTCTGGCCGCCGATCCGCGCAACGTCGACCTCATCATCGCGCTTGGTCTGGCGCAATCCGGGATTCGGCAGTACCGGGAGGCGATCGCCACGTTCAGCCGCGGACTCGAGGTGGAGCCCGATAACCCGGTGGTGTATCGCTGGCGCGGGCATCGCCACCTGTCGGTTCGCGAACTCGACCGCGCACGCGCGAACTTGGAACGCGGGCTCGCGCTCGATCCGACGAACTACGGCGTACTGTATCACCTGGGCATCGTACGGTTTGTGACGGGGGATTTCGACGGGGCGGCGGCGCTGTTCGCGCGCGCGCTTCCCCTTGCGCCCGGTGACGGCGGCGAGCGGGCCGGTTCCATCGATTGGTTATGGATGTCCCTTTCACGCGCCGGAAAGCACGGTGAGGCGCGGGCTATGCTGGCGAGAGAAGCCGACTCGTTGCCGGTCGAAAACGCGTACGCACAGCGTATCCGGCTGTATCGCGGCTTGCTCGAGCCGGATGCGGTCCTCGCGCCTGCCGACACGGGTGATGTCGCCGTGGCGACGCTGAGCTACGGAGTCGGGAACTGGTACCTGTTGCAGGGCGATACGGCGCAGGCGCGCCACTGGTTCGAGCGGTCGGTGGCGTCGGGCGGTTGGCCGGCCTTCGGGTTCATCGCGTCGGAGGCGGAGCTGCGCCGGCTCCGCTAGTACACGCGGTATATTAGTACGGTTTCGTGTTTTCACTGCAGAGACCGCAGAGAGCGGAGAGGGGCGAACGCCGGACCTCATGGTGGCCGCACTGGCGGGGTCCACGGCTGAAGGTGTGCCTCCGCGGCCTCTGCGGTGAATGACGTAACCGACCCGCGAACGGATGTACCAGACACCATGCCGGGTCGCGGTCGCCTCCGGTGCTACCGCGTCACTCCGAAGGTGAAGACCGTTGTCGAACGGTACTGCACGCCCGGCCGGAGGATGGTACTGGGGAACGCCGGCTGATTGGGCGAATCCGGGAAGTGCTGCGTTTCGAGACAGAAGCCGTAGCGATGCCCGTAGACTTGTCCGTCCTTCCCGGTGATCGTGCCGTCGAGGAAGTTCCCCGAATAGAACTGGATTCCCGGTTCGCTGGTCCGCACCTCGAGGGTGCGGCCGGCCGCCGGCTCGCGGACCCGGGCCGCCAAGATAAGCCCGGGCTCATCGCGGGTCAGCACGAAGTTGTGATCGTAGCCGCCGCCACGGCGCAATTGCGCGTCATCGTTCCCAATCCTGGCTCCGATCGGCGTGGCATTACGGAAGTCGAACGGCGTCCGCTCGACGGGCGCCAGTTCGCCGGTGGGAATGAGCGTGGCATCGACGGGCGTGTAGCGGTCCGCGGCGATCATCAATTCGTGACCGAGGATGTCGCCCCGTCCGGGGCCGGCGAGGTTGAAATAACTGTGCTGCGTCAGGTTGACCGGCGTGGATGCGCTGGTGGTGGCCCGGTACTCGATCCGGAGGTCGTCGGAGTCGGTGAGCGTGTAGGTGACCAGGACATCGAGGGTCCCGGGGTAGCCCTCCTCTCCGTCCGGGCTCGAATACGCGAAGGCCACCGACGCCGAGGAATCGGTGTGTGACGGCGTGGCCGTCCACAAGACCTTGTCGAAGCCCGTCACACCGCCGTGCAGATGATTCGGACCGTCGTTGGTGGCCAGGCGGTAGGGATGGCCGTCGATGGCGAACCGACCGCCCGCGATCCGGTTGCCGTAGCGACCGACGATCGCGCCGAAGTACGGCGATGCCTCCAGGTACCCTGCGAGAGTGGCGTAACCCAGCACAATATCGTCGAGCACTCCGTCGCGATCGGGGGTGCGGAGCGAAATGATGATCGCGCCATACGTGATGGCGCGCACCTCGATGCCTTTGGGATTGGTCAGGGTGTACGACTCGACGGTGCGGCCGTCCGGCATGGTCCCGAACGGCTCCCGCGAGACGGTGGGTGCTGTCACGCCGCGGTCTGATCGCATGCGGTCTCCGGTGTCTCCCGGGCACGCCGCGAGCCCGGCGCAGCTGGTCACGAGCAGGGCGGTCAGCGCGCGGCGTGTCGATGGCGTTCGATTCGTCCGATGCATGCCACATGGTATCGCTTCGGCCGGCCGGCGGCGAGCCCCGGTTTGCTGGCCCCGCGCGCGGCAGGGGACTACCTTCCCAACACCACGCCCCCCGAGGTCTGTATGACGGTTTCACGCCGCACACTCCTGGAAATGGGCTTGGGGGTCGGAGCGGCCCCTTTTCTGGTCCACCGTGCCGTCGCGCAGCCCACGCCCATCCCGGGTACTCGGGTCGCCGCCGAGCGAAACCTGCACGCGCGGCCCCTCCCGCTGCACCGGGTGCGACTGCTCGGCGGTCCGCTGCGGCACGCGCAGGACCTCGACGCCCGGTACCTGCTGACCCTCGAGCCCGATCGTATGCTGGCCTACTACCGCGAGCGGGCGGGCCTCCGCCCCAAGGGAGAGCCATACGGTGGGTGGGACGGCGGCGGCCGCAATCTCACCGGCCATATCGGCGGTCACTACCTCTCGGCGGTGAGTTTGATGTGGGCCGCGACCGGGGACGAGCGGTTCAAGCAACGAGCCGACTACATCGTGGCGGAGTTGCGGGAGGTGCAGGAGGCGCACGGTGACGGGTATCTGAGCGCGCTGGAGGGAGGCCGGAGGTGTTTCGGGGCGCTCGCGCGGGGCGAGATCCGGTCGGCGGCGTTCGACCTCAACGGCGAGTGGTCGCCGTGGTACACGTTGCACAAAACGTTTGCGGGGCTGCGTGACGCCTACCGCTGCACCGGGAACCCCGTCGCGCTCGAGGTGGAAACCAGGTACGCCGCGTGGGCGGAGGGTGTACTCGCCGGGCTCGACGACGGCCAGGTCCAGCACATGCTGAATACCGAGTTCGGCGGCATGAACGAGGTGATGATCGACCTGCGCGCCGACACCGGGGACGAACGCTGGCTGCGGCTCGCCCGCACGTTCGAGCACAGCGACTTCATCGCGCCGCTCCAACGCCATCAGGACAATCTCGCCGGCAAGCACGGCAACACGCAGGTCCCGAAACTGATCGGCTCGCTGGACCGATTCATCGACACGGGTGCGCCGGGCGACCTGCTCGCCGCCAGCTTCTTCTGGGACACGGTCGTACAGCATCACAGCTTCGCGACCGGCGGGCACGGCACCGACGAGTACTTCGGGCCGCCGGACCGGCTGAGCGACCGGATCGACGGGCGGACGGCGGAGTCGTGCAACGTGTATAACATGCTCAAGCTCACACGGGGCCTGTTCGCGGTGCGACCGGATGCCGCGTACGCCGACTTTCACGAACGGGCGCTGTTCAATCACATCATGGCGTCGATCGATCCGGTGGACGGACGCACCTGCTACATGGTGCCGGTGGGTCGGGGCGTGCAGCACGAGTATCAGGACATGATGCGGAACTTCACCTGTTGCGTCGGCACGGGGATGGAGAGCCACGCACTGCACGGCGACGGGATCTACTACGAGGCCGGCGATCGGTTGTGGGTCAACCTGTACGCGCCGTCGACGGCGCAATGGCCGGAGGGCGGTGTGCGCCTCGCGATGGAAACCGATTTCCCGGAGGGGGAAACCGCCAAGCTGTCCTTGACGCTCGAGACGCCCAGACTCTTCACGCTCGCGATCCGACGCCCGTACTGGGTAGGCGACGGGTTCGCCGTTCGGGTCAATGGCCGCCTCGTGACCGACCCCGTGGTCCGAGCCGATACCGCCGCGCGGGGCGGCGCCCGCCGCTATTACGACTGGTCGTATCCCGCGGGCACATTCGTGGAGATGCGGCGCACGTGGAGCACCGGTGACGTCGTGGACGTGACGCTGCCCAAGACGTTGCGGCTGGAACCGCTGGCGGACAACCCGCGGCGGGCGTCGCTGATGTGGGGACCGTTGGTGCTCGCCGGTGACCTGGGACCCGAACGGCAGCGGCGCGGGGAGGAAGGGGAGCGGCTCGACGAACCTCCCAAGATTCCGGTGCTGGTGGCCGCCGAGCGGCCGGTGGCGGAATGGCTGAAACCGGTCGCCGGCTCACCCGGTCGGTTCCGGACGGACGGGATCGGGCGCGAACCGGACGAGGAAGGGCGCGTACGGGACGTGGAGTTGGTTCCGTTCTATCAACTGCACCGCCGGACCTACTCGACGTACTGGGATCTGTTTACTCCCGCGGAGTGGGACGAAGCGCGCGCGGCCTACGCGGCCGAGGCCGAAGCGCGCCGTTTGCTGGACGCGGCGACGGTCGCCTACCTCGAGCCCGGCGAGACGGTGTTCGAGCGGGAGTTCAATTATCAGGGCGGGTCGGGCGCGGTCACGCAGCGGTTGCTCGGGCGGCCGGGCCGGCGGGGGACCAGTTGGTTCTCGTATGACATGCCGGTCGAGCCGGCGCATCCGATGACGCTCATCGCGACCTATCACAGTGGCGACCGGCGGGGGACACCGGCGGCGTTCGAGATTCTGGTGGACGGCGCGCGCGTGGGTGAGGAGACTCAGCGGCTGGCCGATCCGCGGCGCTTCTTCGATGTCGCCTACCCGATTCCCGCGGCGCTGGTCTCGGGGACGGCGCGGGTGACGGTGCGGTTCCAGGCGAAAGGCGGGAGCCAGATTGCCACCGTCTTCGCGCTGCGCATGATTCGCGGCGACGCGGAGCGGTAGCCGCTAGGTGCCGGCACGCACGGTCACGGTGACCGGTTCGTTCCCCAACGGAATGACGTATGCGCCGCGCTCCACCGTGAGGTGGTCGACCGGCACCGGCGCGAACGTCCCGAGGCCGGGTACGGTCGCCGGCTGCTCGATGCGCAGTCGCGCGTTGGGCGTATGGGGCGTCGCCGGCGCGAGCGTGACACGCACGGTTGGCCCCGCCACCTCCACCGTCTCGAACGTGCCCGCGTCGAGCGTCAGCCAGAGGCCCAGCGGCGCGACGTAGACCCGGGCGCGCGCGGCATCGAGCGGCCACACCCGCACGGTCGATCCGTCCTGTGCGACGTTGCCGCCGAACGCCAGCCAGCCGAATTCGGCGTCGTGCACGATGTAGGTCGCGGCGTTGATCGCATGACCGAAGAACCCCGGTCCGTTGTCGCCCGAGTATCCGTCGATCCGCAGCGTCGAGGGAAACGCATGGAATCCGCTCGGCAGGAATCCGTCTTCCGTGATGTTCGCAATGGCGCCCATGACGCCGCCGTATCCCACGCGCAGCAGGTACAGATCGTCCGGATGCTCGCGGTAGGCGGAGAGGACGGGAATCGCGTTGAGCCCCGACCCGTAGTGATGCAGCTGCCGCTCCAGCCGGCGCAGCTTGCCCGCGTACACGAAATCCCAGTAGCGTCTCGCGCTGCCGTTGTACCCCCAGTGCGGGACCGTCGGCATGTAGCCCAGGATCGCGTTGAGCGTGACCAGGGCTTTCTCGTCGTACCCGAAGTAGCGGCACCACGCGTAGACCTCTTCCTGACCGGTCGAGTCCCACGGCATCTCGCTACCGTACGGATAGCCGAGGGTGCGCCACTGGTCGGCGCGTTGCCGCATTGCGGCTTCGAACCGCTGCGCTTCCGCGGTCCAGCCCTCGCGTTGCAGGTCGAGCAGGATGAGGAGAAACACGGTCCCGTCCATCTGGCCGAACTGGGCATGCGGCGCCCATCGCACCATGGCCATGCCGGTCTGATACGCGCGCTCCAGGTACCACGCCCACGGATGATCGGTCACGAGCCCCTCGTGGGTGCGCGCCAGGTGGTACAGCACCCAGTGGGCGGCGGCGACGTGCGGGTAGTTGTACGACCGCCCGACGGTCATCGCCTGTTCGCGACTCCAGCTCGACCACCCGCCGTATTGTACGTCGTCGCGATAGGTGCCCGGCGGCATCGAATCCGGCTCGTAGTAAAACAGGCTCTTGCGCACGCCGTACATCCGGTCGCCGTCCGCGTACTGGAGTCCGCCCCACAGGACGCCGTCGACGAATCGTTGCAACTGCCGGAGTTGGGTCGTATCGGCCGCGATCAGTTGTTTCATGACCGCCGCGAGCCACGAACCCGAGCCGCCCTCATCTCCCAGGCCGGCGATCCACGCGCGATCGTCTTCGGTGACCTGGCGTCGTTCGTCGTAGTCGTAGCTGATCACCGACGGGCTCCGGCCGAACGGGTCGGCGGCGTTGTCGTACCATTGCTCCGTCATCAGGAATCGGCCGAGGTCGGCTACCACCTGCGCCTGCGGCTTGATCACCTTGTAATGGATGGTTTGTACCGTTCCGTCCGCGTACGTGACCGCCAGCCGCACGCGTCCCCACCGCGTGCCGCGCACGTCATACGCCTGCCACCCGTTTGTCGTTCTTCCGGTGGGGCGCAGCGTCAAGGCTCCCGCGGGCTCGACCACCATCGTCCCGACGCTGTCGCTATGTCGCAGAAACAGCCGCGCGTCCATGTCCGTCGGGAGCACGTAGCCGGGCACGCCGACCGCCACCGGGCGGCGGTTGGCCAGCAGGGTCTGCTCGATCGAGCGGATGGCGGGAGCGACGAGGAACTGCAGGCCGTACGATCGGCGCTCGCCGGGGGCCAACGCCAGCGAGGTCGGAGGATTCCACGGCGTGGCGCCGCTCCACTCGGAATCGGCGAACGCCCGGCTGTGCGCCAGCCATTCGTAGAATCCTTCGAACGTGATGCCGCGCCGCGTCGGGTCGCGCAGCAGCGGGTTATACGCTTCGAACGGTGTCCGGCCGTCGGGCACGACGACGAGCGCCGGGCCACCGCCACGTAACCGCGTCACTTGGACGTAGCCTGCGTCCTGTCCGATGTACGGATCGGAAAATGACGCGACGGCATGGGCCTCATCGAGCGAGCGGCGCTCGAGGATGTTGTTGAAGATGAGCGGGATTCCCAACGCGCCGATCTCGACCGCGTGGTCGCTCCGGTTCCACAGCTCGAACCGCAGCACGAGGTTGTCGTCACGGATTTCCCAGTAGCGCCGCACCGCGAGCGGGAGGTCGGCCGGCAGGGTGGGGGCGAGATCCGCGGCGGCGATGGCGGGCGGCGTCACCTCGAGTGGCGCCACCGGTTGCCGCGCCGCGGCGGTCGAGACCTCTTGCCACGACGCCGCGCCGCTGGTGCGATACCGCAACGTGAGGTCGCCGAGGTGGAAGAACCCGTTGGCGCTCCGCCGCTCCAGCCAGTCGGCGGGGGTGAAGTCAAAGCCGTCGGCGCCTTTCGGCTGAAGCGCCGCGACCGTCTGCGACGCGCGCACCAGACGCAGGTGGAAAGCGGGCGTGTCGAGGTCGACCAAGCCGCCCTCCAGGCCGAGGGTCGGCACGGTGTCGGCGGGCGCCCGCCGCGCCTGCGCCGCGCCGGCGTGCGGCATCGAGGCCGACCCGAGCGCCAGCGCCCAGATCAGCGAGGTGTGCGTCAGCTTGCATCGACGACCGGGCACGTGCAAATCTCCTCGCCGAGGTGGGACGGACACGCAAAGATGTTGCGTCCGCGGCGGTCGTGCGAGGGGCCACGCATTTGCCGGCCTGTCGCGCCCGCGTGATATTATGCGTCCCTTCAAGATCATCCGAGCCAGGAAGCCCGTCATGCAACGATTCACCGACGACCAGATCGCCTTTGCCGGGTCCAAGACTGGATACATGGACCGCGCGGAGTCGATCGAGTTTCTCCGGACCATGGATGTGCGGATGAGCGTCGGGCACTGGTCGGCGGGCGACTTCTGCGACCGATTTGCCCCACCGGGATACCATTCGGACGACCCCGGATTCGCCAATGACTTCGCGGGCCAGTGCCGCCGGACGCGTGACGCGGGGATCGACGCCATCGAGATCCATCAGCACGTGTTCGAAAAGACGCTGAACGGCGCCATCGACTGGCAAGCCCTCGAGCGGGCCCGCGACGGGTTCCTGCCCGACCTGGGCCTTCGCGTCACGGCGTGCAACATCAACACGTGGACCCACCCGCGCTTCCGCCTTGGAGGTGCCTGCAATCCCGACCCGGCCTTACGCGCGGCGGCGCTGGAGGAGATGCGCAAGGCGATCGAGATCTGCAAGGCGTTGGCGATTCCGATCATCAGTGTGTGGCCCGGCTCCGACGGGGCCGACTACCACTTTCAGATCGACTATTTGCAATCGTTGGGCTGGTTCACCGAGGCACTGGTGACCATGAACGCCGAATGCATGGCGGCGGGCATCCGGCTGGCGGTCGAGCCGAAGCCGTATGAGCCGCGCGAGCTGTACATGATCGTGCCCACGGCCGCGGCGGCGATGCTGGTGGCGCAGCAGGTCAACCGAGCGACCGGTGGGACCAACTGCGGGCTCACGATCGACTACGGACACCAGAAGATGGAAGGGACGACCGCATCGACCGCGTGCGATCTGGCCGAGTACGCTGGCGTGCCGGTGCACAAGTTCGATATCAACGACGCGCGTCAGGGACGCAACGACCAGGATTGCATCTTCGGTACGCTCTCGATTCCCGAGTCGGTCGAGTATCTCTACACGACGTTCGTGCGCGACTACCGCGGTTTTTACAGTCAGGACCAGTTCACGTACCGCGACGATCCGACCCGTGCGATGGAACGCAGCATGGTGAACTTCGCCAACCTCGTGCTGAAGGCGGTGCGGGTGCTCGCGCGCCAGGAGGATCTCGACCGCAGCCGCGCGGCGGGAACGGGGCCGGACGTGCTCGACGTCGTGAGCCCGATTCTGGTGGGCTGATGCCGGCTCCGCCTGCCTGCACGATCGGCATCGACTACGGGACCAACTCGGTTCGGGCGGTCGTGGTCGATTGTGGCGACGGCCGGACGCGCGGCGCGTGCGTGGTCCCGTATCCGTCGGGCACGGAGGGCGTGTTGCTCGACCCGCGCGATCCACACCTGGCACGGCAGAATCCGGCGGACTACAGCGAGGGATTGGAGGCGTCGGTGCGCGGCGCGCTCGCGCAGGCGAGCGAGCAGGACGGCTGTTCACCCGACCGGATCGTGGGAATCGGCGTGGACACCACCGGCTCGACCCCGATGCCCGTCGACGTGCACAACCGACCGCTCGCGCTGGATCCGCGGTGGCGCAACGACCTCGCGGCGCAGGCGTGGTTATGGAAGGACCACACCGGAGCCGACGAGGCCGCCGCCATCACGGACACCGCACGCCGCGCGGCGCCCGAGTACTTGTCCCCCATCGGCGGGACCTACTCGTCGGAGTGGTTCTGGTCCAAGATCTGGCGCTGTTCCCGGGTGGCGCCGGAGGTGTTCAACGCGGCGGTGAGCTGGGTCGAGTTGGCCGACTATGTTCCGGCGCTCCTCGCCGGCGTCTCGAACCCCGCACAGGTCGTGCGGTGCGTGTGCGCCGCCGGGCACAAGGCGATGTATGGCACGACATGGGGCGGTTTGCCGTCCCGGGCGTTCCTGAAGCAACTGGATCCCGCCCTCGCCGACCTGCGGGACCGGCTGTACGACGTGGCGTATCCGGCGGACCGGCCTGCCGGAACGCTGTGCACCGAGTGGGCGGGGCGGTTGGGGCTGCGCGAAGGGATGCCCATCGCCATGGGTGGATTCGACGCGCACTATGGTGCGGTGGGTGCGGGGGTTGCCGTCGGGACGCTGGTGAAGATCATCGGGACGTCGACCTGTGACATCGCCATCGCGTCCGCCGCCGATGCCGTCGCGGACATTCCGGGAATCTGCGGTATCGTTCCCGGATCGGTGATGCCGGGATGCTACGGCATCGAGGCGGGGCAGTCGGCGGTCGGGGACATTCTCCGGTGGTGGGTCGACGTCGCGTGCGAGGGCCGGGACGCGTGGCATGTCGATCTGTCGCGCGAGGCGGCGGCGCTCGCGCCCGGGGCGTCGGGCCTGCTTGCCCTCGACTGGAACAACGGGAACCGTACGATACTCGTCGATCCACGTCTCACCGGGCTGTTGCTTGGTCAGACCCTGCATACCACGCGGGCGGAGATCTATCGGGCGCTGATCGAGGCCACCGCGTTCGGCGCGCGCGCCATCATCGACCGGATGAAGGAATTCGACGTCCCGATCGAGCGGGTCGTGTGCTGTGGGGGCATCGCGGAGAAGAACGACGTCTTCATGCAGATCTACGCCGATGTGATCGGCATCCCGATGCTCACGGCCGGTTCTCCCCAGACCCCGGCGCTCGGCGCGGCGATCGCGGCGGCCGTCGCCGCGGGTGCCACCGCGGGCGGGTACGATGGGTTCGCCGAGGCGCAGGCTCGCATGACCGTTCCCGGCACCCGAACGTTCGCGCCGGACGCGGCAGCCCACGTCGTGTACGACGAGCTGTACGCCATGTATCGAGAGCTGCATGATACGTTCGGCGGCGTCGACGGGCGCGCGGACCTGCCGTCCTTGATGAGGCGACTGCTCGCGCTGCGCGAACGCTGCGTCGGCCATCCCACCGCGGGTCTCACCGGAGCGACCGCATGAGTCACGGAACGGAGGCACTGCGTCGCGCGGTGCTGGAGGCGAATCTCGCATTGGTCGAGAGCGGGCTCGTGAAGGAGACGTTCGGGAACGTGTCGGGCGTCGATCGCGGGGCGGGTGTGGTCGTCATCAAGCCGAGCGGCGTACCGTACCGGGACCTCACGCCGGCGGACATGGTCCCGGTCTCGCTCGAGACGGGAGACGTGCTCGCCGGGGGCCGGCGCCCATCGTCGGACACGCCTACCCATCTCGAGTTGTATCGCGCGTTCCCCTGTGGCGCGATCGCCCATACGCATTCCCTGCACGCCACCGCGTTTGCCCAGGCACAGCGTCCGATCCCATGCATGGGCACGACCCACGCGGACTATTTCCGCGGGGATATCCCGGTGACGCGTCCGTTGTCTCGCGAGGAAGTGGCAGGCGCCTATGAGCGCAACACCGGGCTGGTGATCGTCGAGGTCGTTCGCGCGTCGGAGCGTTCCGCGATGGAGATTCCGGCCGCGCTGGTCGCCCATCACGGTCCGTTCACGTGGGGCGCCAGTCCGGAGGCCGCGGTGGCGCATGCGCGCGTCCTGGAATACCTGGCCCAGATCGAGCTCGTCCGGCTGGGGCTGGCGCCCGATGCGCCGAGCCCCGCCGACTATCTGGTGCGTAAACATTATCTCCGGAAACATGGTGCGGATGCGTACTACGGGCAGCCGTGACGTGACCGCCGACCTCCCCATTCCCATCCGAGACCGATGACCGCTCTGGACTGGCTGATCGTTGCCGGCTATTTCGCCGCGCTCGCCGTGCTGACCTCCTGGGTTCTCAAACGGCGCAAGGATACGACCGACGACTATTTCCTTGCCAGTCGCAATCTCGGCTGGTTCATCGTGGGCGCTTCGATCTTCGCGTCGAACATCGGCTCGGAGCATTTGGTGGGACTTGCCGGCGCGGGCGCGACGAGCGGCGTCGCGTTCGCGCATTACGAACTGCATGCCTGGTGTCTGCTCGTGCTCGCGTGGGTGCTGGTCCCGTTCTACGCGCGCTCGCTGGTCTACACCATGCCCGAATTCCTCGAGCGACGGTTCTCGCCCGCGTCACGGTCGGTGCTGTCGGTCATTTCCCTCGTGGCATACGTCCTCACCAAACTCGCGGTGGGGATCTTCGCGGGCGGGATCGTGTTCGGGGTGTTGCTCCCGGAGCTGCGCGTGAGCGTCGCCGGCGTCACGTTCAACAGTTTCTGGATCGGATCGGTGTTGGTGGTCGTACTGACCGGGGCCTACACCGTGTTGGGGGGGATGCGCGCCGTGGCGTACACCGAGGCACTCCAGACGTTGGTGCTCGTGCTCGGGTCGCTTCTGCTCACGGGATTCGGCCTCAAGGCGTTGGGCGGCTGGGGGGAACTGCGGGCGGCGCTCGACCCGGACCTGTTCAATCTGTGGAAGCCCTTGGTGCCGGACGGCATGGTGGGCACATGGGCGCCGGTGAGGGAGCCGGGTCGCATCGCCTGGTACTTCAACGACTACTATCCGTGGCTCGGCATGCTGTTCTGCGCGCCGATCATCGGCCTGTGGTACTGGACGACCGACCAGTACATCGTGCAGCGCGTGTTGGCCGCTCGTGATGAACGGGAAGCGCGGCGCGGCTCGATCTTCGCCGCGTGTCTCAAGCTGCTGCCGGTGTTCATCTTCATCATCCCCGGCATGATCGCGCTCGCCCTTGCCAAGACCGGGCGGGCGCCCGGCTTGGCGTCGCTGGTGGGTCCCGACGGACTGGCACTGACCGAAAACGCACAGGGGGCGTTCCCGCTGATGGTGACGAACGTGCTCCCGGTGGGCATTCGCGGGATAGTCGTGGCCGGGCTGCTCGCGGCGCTGATGAGTTCGCTGGCCGGCGTGTTCAACGCCAGTTCGACCCTGTTCACCATCGACTTCTATCAGCGACTCCGGCCGGGATCCAGCCAACATCATCTGGTGCGCGTCGGCCGCGTCGCGACCGCGGCGATGGTCGGGATCAGCTTGCTGTGGATTCCGGTCATCCAGGGGTCTCGCGGGTTGTACGAGTACCTCCAGGGCGTGCAGAGCTATCTCGGGCCGCCGATTTTCGCCGTGTTTTTTCTGGGCGTCTTCATGAAACGGTTGAACGCCAGGGGATGTCTCGCGGCGCTCATCGTGGGGTTTGCCCTCGGAGTGTTTCGCCTGGCGGTCGACACGCCGGTCAGTCTCGGCCTCGGCGGATTCGCGGGGTACGAGCCGGGTTCGTTCCTGTGGGTCGTCAACAACATCTACTTCCAGTACTACAGCCTGTTCATCTTCGTGGTGTCGGCGACGGTCCTGATCGGCGTGAGCTATCTGACCGCGCCACCGTCCGCCGAACAGATTTCGGGCCTGACGTACGGCACGGTGACCGACGAGCATCGCCGCACGTCACGCGGCAGCTGGAATCGGTGGGACGTCATCACCTCCTCGATCGTGTTGTTCCTGATCCTGCTTGCGTATCTCTACTTCCGTGGATAACTCGGTCCGTGCGGTCTTGTGGGATCTCGACGGCACACTCGTCGATTCGGCGGAGCAGCACTGGCGGTCGTGGCGAGAGGCGCTCGACGCGGAGGGGGTGGTCGTGACGCGAGCGATGTTTCAGCGCAGCTTCGGCCAACGGAACGATGTGATACTCGGGGCATGGTTGGGCGATGCCGCGGCGCCCGAGCGCGTCCGGCGGCTCGGCGAGGAAAAGGAAGTGTGCTACCGGCGGCTGGTGCACGAGCATGGGATCACCGCGCTTCCCGGAGCCTCCACCTGGGTACGCGCGCTCGGCGCGGCCGGGTGGCGCCAGGCCATCGCCTCGTCGGCGCCGCGGCTGAACGTCGAGGTCGTGCTGGAGGCGCTGGGGTACGAAACCCATTTCGGCACGCTCGTTGCCGCCGAGGACGTCCGCCGTGGCAAACCCGAACCGGAGGTGTTCCTGACCGCGGCGCGGCGGCTCGCGGTGCCGCCGGCGCGATGCGTGGTGGTGGAGGACGCCGAGGCAGGCATCGAAGCGGCGCGCCGCGCGGGCATGTCGAGTATCGCCGTCGGGGGCATCGATGCCGGAGCCGACGTCGTGATCGGCTCCCTCGAGGACCTTCCGGCGGATGCGTTCGCAAGGCTGGTGGTCGATGGTTGACGCGCCGCGGTCCTGGTGGTGGTGGATGAGTGTGGTCATGCTGCCGGCGCTACCCACTCCAGCGTCCGGCGCGGTGCCGCAAGACCCTGAAGCGTACGTCGAGGAAACCGATCCGCTGGTACGGGAGAAGCTCGATCGGTGGCAGGATCTCAAGCTCGGACTGCTGATGCACTGGGGTCCCTACGCGCAGTGGGGCGTCGTCGAGTCGTGGTCGCTCTGCGCGGAAGACGAGCCGTGGTGCCGCCGGTCGATGGATGACTACGGGGAATACAAGAAGGCGTACGAAGCGCTGCAGACGACGTTCAACCCGGCGCACTTCGACCCCGCGCGGTGGGCGCGAGCCGCGAGTGACGCCGGGATGCGATACGTGGTGTTCACCACCAAACACCACGACGGGTTCAGCATGTTCGATACCAGGCAGACCGACTATCGCATCACGTCCCCCAACACCCCGTTCAGCGCCGACCCGCGCGCCAATGTCACGAAAGGAATCTTCGACGCGTTTCGCGATCAGGGATTCATGATCGGGGCGTACTTCTCCAAGCCCGACTGGCACAGTCCGGACTACTGGTGGCCCTACTTCGCCACGCCCGACCGGAACCCGAACTACGACGTGGCGAAGTACCCGGAGCGCTGGGCCCGTTTCGTCGCGTTCACGCACAACCAGATCGACGAACTCATGACTGGGTACGGACGGGTGGACATTCTGTGGCTGGACGGCGGCTGGGTCCGGACCATGACGCCGGCGGAGATCCGGGCGCAGATGAACGGCCCCGGCTACCAGTTCATGCGACTCCAGAGTCAGGACATCGACATGCCGCGTCTTGTGGCGGAGGCGCGGGCTCGCCAGCCGGGTCTCATCGTCGTGGACCGGGCGGTACCGGGGCCGTATCAGAACTACCTGACGCCGGAGGCGCGCGTGCCGGCGCAACCCATCGTGCATCCGTGGGAAGTGCCGATGCCGATGGCCACGAGCTGGTCCTACGTGCCGGACGACGTGTACAAGCCGGCCCGGGAATTGGTGCACATGCTGGCGGACGTGGTCTCGAAGGGCGGCAACCTGCTGCTCAACATCGGGCCCGGTCCGGACGGTACGTGGCACGCCGCCGCGTACGATCGGCTGGCGGCCTTGGGTGCGTGGATGCGGGTCAACGGGGACGCGATCTACGGGACCCGGCCGGTCAGTCCCTACTCCGAGGGCAAGATCCGCCTCACGCGCGGAAAGGACGGAGCGGTCTTTCTCATGTACCTGGCAGGCGAAGACGAATCGGCATTGCCCGCCTCCGTGTCGATGACCCAACTCCGCCCGGCGGCCGGCGCCACGGTCACGCTGCTCGGCACGGACGCCGCGCTGGAGTGGGAAGTGGCGGGGTCGGGCTTCGTCGCGCGTGTACCGGCGGGGACGGTGCCGCCGGCCGAATACGCGTGGGTGTTCCGGATCTCCCGGGTCGAGGACCGCTAACAACCTGCGCGTCGAGCCGAGTCACGGTGTCCGTTCACCTCCGAACTGACCAATGAGCGGCATCGGGTCCTCACCGCGACCGAGCGCGTGTGCTTCGCACGCCGCGTGCACCGCTCGCAGCCGTGCGTAGATCGCGACGTTGCCGGGATCGGGTCGAACCACGGAGTCCACGACCGGATCGGCGAACCCGGCGACGACGTCCGTCCACTCGATCGCGGTGCCCCGAGCGAGCTCGTCGCCGTGGAACGCGCGCAGCGCGGCGCCCAGCGCCGCCGAGTCGCTCACCTCGAGGCGGTAGACGTCCGCATCGTGCACGTCCGCCATGATTTGGAGGATCTCACGATTGCGGGCACCGCCGCCCGTCGCATGAATGCCGCGGACCCGCTCTCCCATCCATCCGGCATGACGTGCCGTGCCCAGCATCTGCGCTTCGATCAGGGCCCGCACGTTGGCCGGTGCGTCCGCGGGATCCAGACCGTACCGCCGTACGCCTGCTGACGCGACCGGCGGGGTGATCTCCGGCTCGAACCACGGGAGCATGATCGCGCCGCGGTTTCCGGGCGGTGTCTCACGCAGGGCTCGTGAGAATTCCCGCCAGTCCATGTCATACGCGTCGCGCACCCGCTCTCGGGCCAGCGCCCCGTTCTTGAAGCAGACCAGCGCCATGTAATCACCGGTGGGAGCGCCGAAGACGTGACTCGCGCCGGAGAGATCGACGCGGGCGTCGCGCATCAGCCCGAACACCGTGTCGCTGGTGCCGAGCGAGATGGCGATGCGGTCCGACGCCACCAGGCCCGTTCCGATGAGGCTGCTCGGGTTGTCGCCGGTCCACGCGATCACGTTGGCGGCCGGCAGTCCATGCCGCTCGGTCCAGTATGGCGCGAGCCGGCCCATCACCGACCAGGACGGCGCCAGGTCCGGCAACTTCGCGCGCAGGCCCGGCGCGGTCGCCCGTAACGCGGTTTCGGCCCACTGTCTGTTGACGATGTCCATCAGGTTCATCCCGGCGCCGTCACCCGGCTCGATCGGCGCGTGGGCACCAACGAGCACCGACGCGAGGAAAGAACTCACGAGGTGTATCCGGTCGGTCGAGGCGTAGCCGTCGGGCTCGACGCGGGCGTATTTCCGTATCTGCGGTCCGGTAAACCGTTCGCACGCCCGGGAGCCGGTGAGGCGGATGAGCGCCTCCGGTCCGCCTATCGCATCGCTGATGGCCGCGCACTCGGTCGCGGTGCTCGAGTCCATCCAGGTCGGCGCGTCCGCGCGGCTCAACATCGCGCGTATCTGGTGCGCGAGCGGTCGCGTCGGGTCGAGGGCCGCCAGCCGCGCGGTGGCCTCGCGATTGCAATAGACGCTGCCGTGCTGCTGGGCCGCGCCCGAGACGGCGCGCAGCCGGGCGAGGTCGAGATCGGATTCGGCCGCCATGATCTCGAAGAACCGGTCCAACGCTTCGCTCCACAGGAGCGGCGATGAGGTCGCGATCCGCGGGTCGTCGTGCGGCAGGACCCCGTTGCGGGTGTGATAGCGAGGGAATTCCTCGTCGAAGATCAGGGAACGCCGGTACACGACGCGACGCTCCCGATCCTCGATCCGAAGCACGACGCCGCTCAGACTCTGCGTGCTCACGTCGAGTCCAAGATAGAGCGCGCCGGCGCGCTCGCCCGCTGTCGAATCGGGTAGCGATGGGGAGCGATTCACGGAATCCTCACTCGTGGGTCGAGGCCGCGCGGACGTGACGGAACCTAGCGCCCGATCCCGCGATCCGGTACAGCGCGGCGGGACGATCGACCAGGAGTGTTGCGGGAAGCGCGGGACACCTTCCAACCGGAGGACTGAAGCCCGGGCTCGGCCTTGCGCCGGTACCGGGTTCCGATTGTTGGAATGTCTCACGCTCTGCCTGAAGGACGTGGACATGGCGCGGCGGGGGATCGTCGTGCGGTGGGGGGAGGGTGACAAGGATCGGGTGACGATGCTGCCGGCGGTGTTGGATGCCTTGGGGGAGCACTTGGGGACGTTCCGAACCGCGGCGGGTTCGGCGGGCGCAGTCCAGCCGCCATGCGGGATTGCGGATAGGGGATAGTGGGCGCAGGTTGCGGGAATATCGGGGGAGGGGTGGAATCGCGGTGACTCCAGCGACGTACAATTTCAAGTTGACCGCAGGACGATGACCGAGAAAAACATCGAGAACCGTATCATCCGCGATCCCGGCGCCCTCGGCTACGCGAACGCCGGTAAGGTGCGGAACGTGCGAGTGTCACCAACCACCGGTCGTGTTGACCTCATGATCTTGCCCCAAAGTGGCCGGACCAAGTTGGTGCTGGTCGAAGTCAAGCGAGCGGGCGCCGATGATGCGGCCTCAAAGGTGGCGGGCCAGTTGATCATGTACTACGTGGCGTCGCTTCAGATCGGGTTGCGCGGCCTCGCCAGGATTAGGCGGTTCGCGTCCGAGCACCAGCCGGCGGCGTGCTCCCCGAGCAACACATCGCTCAACATGCTGGCGGGCGGCGCCCGGTCCGGTGAAGTTGCCTGGCGGCTACTGCGAGAGGGTCGCAAGCTCGTACCGAAGGAGATCGCTCTTTTCGTGGCCCTTGACGGCGCGCCACCGCGTCAGCTCGTTGACACGCTGCGCTTCCTGAAGAAGAATCACTCTTTGAGAATCCGGCGGGCTATTGCGGATCGGCGTTCGATCCGCGTGAGCCTTGCGGTCTAACGGCTAGCGTTCAGTTGCAAGCGACTCGTATAGAGAGCGAGCGAAGCGAGCCCCCTTGAGTCGCTTGGCAACTGCAACGCGTTGTTAGCGGGCATCCGCAGCCGAGAGTGGCGTCAGGCGGTAGACACGCTCGGCCAACTCGGAGGCCCGCCGCAGATCGCCGACGCGCAACGCTTCACGGACGGCATCGAGCCGAGACGTTTCGCCCACCGAGATATAGGGCGACCAGGCCCCTTCTTCCTCAAGAAGCTCTACGGCTACCTCGGCCACATACTCGCCCTCGCGGACGAGTCGCATGGTGGTCCTGTTCGTCATCAACGCCTCCTGAGCCACGTCTCATCCCACCGACTCGCGTCGGGCCTGTATCCCGTGACTAGACTAGAACGGCAGGTGCTGTCTGCCCAGCGGGGATACCCCAAACTATGTGGAGCGGCCGGCCCTCGCCATCGCGCTCCAGGACAGGGACACACGGTCCCTTGGGATAGGTAGGATAGTCCTCAACCACGCTCGCCGTTGGCAGGCCGGCGAAGACGTCACGCACGACGATGTTGTCGGCGGCGAGTTCCTCGTATCCGTGGAGTGAGACGCGCGCTTCGCTGCGTGCGACCAGCGCTCGGACTCGCTCCAGAGTTTCGCTCACGCGAGAATCGAGGCCTCGTTCGATGGTTCGTTTGTCCCGCTAGACAGTATGACTTCCGGCTTGCGACGGCTGACCCCCGGTAACATCGCGGGTTGGCCGATGGGGGACCAGAGCCCCATGCGGGGTCAACAGCCAACCAGCTTTCCGGAGGTCAGCCATGGAGCTGCCTACGACGCTTTTCGTCGGTTTGGACGTGCACGAGGATTCCATCGCGGTGGCCCACGCGCGGGCTCAGCGCACCGACCCGCCGCACTTCGTCGGTGCGATCGGCACGCGCCACAGCGACAGTGACAGTGACAGGCTGGTTCGCAGGCTGCAGAGCAAGGCACCGCAGCTCGTGATCGCCTACGAGGCCGGGCCCTGCGGCTACGTGCTGCAGCGATACTTGACCGGCAAGGGCTTCAGCGGCACCGTCCCGGGAAGCGCGGGCCTTGATTGGATGCCCGTCTCCGCTCCAGACAACTGATCGGCGCCGACGATGTTCTGCCCGTCACCCCTGCGCCTGGACCTAACTGATCCGTCCCTCCACGGATGAGGTCGCCGCTTGAGGACATCCCAACGCCGAGTCTCGATAGGTGTTTGGTGCAGAACAGCGCACCGATCCCGCAATGAAGTCAGAGCACCGGGGGCCGAGACACACGTTCAAACGGGACCACCCCACCCCCGTGTTGTAGAGCTACGTCGGCTTGACAGCGGAGACCTTATAGGTGTTAGGTTGCCGCCAACGAGAAAGGCTCCCATCCCAAAGGACAGGAGCCTGATAACGAGCTTCGCGAAAAGTCAAGCCGCGACCGCGGTCATCTGCACGTCTTCCTGGCTTTCCTGTACGGTTTCAACGAGGCCTGTCGGCACCTGGAATGGCACCACCGTCATGGCTTCTTGAAAGTTCGAGGCGGTCGTACCGTAGTCCGGCCAGCGGCTTGGTTCTGGAATGTCGCTCCGCCACTCAAGTTTGGCGTGTATATAGTCCTCGAAGAGCTCTTGCAGTGATGCATATGCCTCCGCTTTGGACGCTCCGTCTACCTCGCAACCGGACAACTCCTCGATCCAAGCGTGCCAATAGGTGCGTTCCGCTTCCACTATCAATTGGCAACGCCGTGTGTAGGGTAAACCGCGATAAAACTCGAAGTTCTTCTTCATGGCGTCGGATCCTCGGACGGTGATTCCTCACCCAAGACAACTTGAACGGCCTTCAAAACCTTCACGGCAACCCAGTTTTTGCAAGGGGTGTCCCGGGACCACAAGGGCCTACCGCGACAGCAGCAAACCCTTGATACTCATGAAGGCCTCCTGCGGAGCTTACCAAAAGGGGGTAAGCCCATGTCGAACGTCACCTTTACCCAGGAGGCCCCATGAGGTTCTGCACCCAGCAGCACCAACACTACTGCGGCATCGATCTCCACGCCCGCACCATGTACCTCTGTATTCTCAACCCGGCGGGCGAGGTCCTGCTGCACCGCAACCTCCGGGCGGCGCCGGAGGCGTTCCTCCAAGCTATCACCGCGTACCGGCAAGATCTCGTGGTGCAACCATACTGTCCTGTCCTCCCAAATCAACCGGCTTGGTGTCTGGTGAGCTCGACAGCCCGAGGCCTCAAGAATTGGTGCCGGGTGAGCATAACGTACAGGATTGTATCCGGAGTGCTCCCGGCCCGGTGCACGGATGCCGGCGCACGGCGACCGAGCGGACCGCGTGGGGCCTGCGGCCGGCCGCTGATCGCCAGGACGTTGAGGATCTAGGTGCGCGGAGTCGTTGGGACGACGCCGACCGTCATCGCAAGGATGGCGCGCACTTGCCGCACACGCTGGACGCGCCAAGCACGATACACGTCGACCGGATCACGCTTCCGCGCGCGCGAAGCCACGCATGGGCGGCCGTCCCCACGACGCGTCCGTTGGCCAACCGGCAACGGCCAGAGCGAATCGACTTTTGCCGCGGGGATCGGATATTCTCGCGGGGATGTGATTATGCGCGCGTTCGCCCAAGTTACAGCAACACGCACATATGGGCATCTTTCGCTATGACAAAGCATGCACGCGGTCTGAGAAAGGGTAAAGAGACTCCTCCTGTCCGCGAAGTTCCGGTTGCGCGGCAGCAGCCGTACTACTCGCGCCCGCTGGGCGCCGCATACTTGGGCGACAGCATCAATCTGATGCAACATGTCGAATCTGAATCGGTCAATCTGATTCTGACATCGCCACCATTCGCCCTGACGCGAAAGCAAGAATACGGGAACAAGAACTCAGACGAGTACGTGGAGTGGTTTCTTCGATTCGCCGCGGACTTCAAGCGCGTGCTCACCCCAGACGGTTCGTTCGTTGTCGATCTTGGCGGTGCGTACCTTCCCGGATTCCCCATCCGGAGCCTCTACCAATACGACCTGCTGCTGCGGCTTTGCCGCGAGCACGGCTTCTTCCTCGCACAAGAGTTTTTCCACTACAACCCCGCACGGCTTCCGGCGCCGGCCGAATGGGTGAACGTGCGGCGCATTCGCGTGAAGGACAGCGTGAACGTCGTGTGGTGGTTGTCCAAAACGGAATGGCCTAAAGCCGACAATCGCGCCGTACTGCGTCCCTACAGCGACAGCATGATCAGCCTATTGAAGAATGGGTACCGCGCAAAGCTGAGGCCGAGCGGCCACGACATCTCGGCAAACTTCTCGAAGGACAATGCAGGTGCGATTCCGCCGAATCTCCTCGAGATCGCAAACACCGACTCAAACAGCCTTTATCTTCGCAAGTGCAAGGACGCCGGGATCAAGCCGCATCCCGCGCGGTTCCCTCGCGATTTCGCGGACTTCTTCATCAAGTTTCTCACCGAGGAAGGCGATGTCGTGCTGGACCCATTCGCTGGATCAAATACGACGGGATTCACCGCGGAATCGCTCATGCGGCGGTGGATCGCGTTCGAGTTGAATGAGGACTACCTGAAGGCCAGTCGCTTCCGCTTCAGCGAGGAGCAAGACCTCTTTCAGGAAGCGCTGCGAAGTGGTAAGGCTAAGCAAGTCTGAACTCTTCGCTCGAGTCGCGGTGGCGCTGGAGGCCGGTGGGTGGAACTACCTCGTCCTGTCCACCGACCATCCGTTTGAGATCGTCGTGTACCGTGGCGAGGAGCGATTCCGAACCCGCGTGTACATCTGGCGGGTGACCCACGGCGGGGGTAGCGCACGGGCGGCCAACGAATACCGGATCCAGATCACCAGCGGTGTCACGCGGTTCAACATCGCGAACGTGGACCGCACGTTGGTACTGGGATGGTGGGAAGACATCGGCGTGTTTGCAGGCTTCGACGTGAGCAAACACCTGGATACGCTTGGATCGTCGCCCTCGCTACAGATTCACGAGGAGGCCCTCCGCCAGGCCGCCGTCGGCCGGGTCGCGACGTACCGAAAGTCGAACGAGGAGATTGCAGTTGCTTTTGTTCCGAGTTTTCTCGGCGACTACGTTGCCGACTTGCCCGCGCTGCACGGAATTGCAGAATCGCGCAAGGACATGGCAGTGCTCGACTCGGTGATCGCAGCACCGGACCAAGCGGAGTCGGCGATCGCTGACGCGGCAACTGAGAAACGCAAGACCATCTTGGTGCAGATCGCGCGCCAACTCCGAGACGCGGGTTTCAAGGATGGTGTGGTGACCGCGTACGCTCGCACATGCGCGATGTGCGGCGTTCAGCTTCGACTGATCGAGGGCGCACACATCCTCCCGGCCGCAGAAGCGGTGGTGGTTTGGGGGATGCGGCCGGAGACACGGAATCGCCGGCTAGGAAGTCATGGTAAATACGCCAGACTCAAGTGAGCGCTGACATGGCTCAAGTCACACCTCGACTGGATCTTCGCGGGTTGTCGAAACGGATTGCCGGGCTCGTGGTGGCGGAGCTGACCCAACCGTCGCCGCACTCGATTGCCGTCCATTTCGAGGGAGGTGCCGTCGTCGTCTTCGGTCGCGAGAGCGAAGGCATTTCCCTCGAGTTGTCCCCTTCGGGCAACGAACGTCGCCTGCCGGACCGCCGACCTCGTCCTACGGGTCGACAACACGAGTACCTGGACTTCATCAAGAAGTACATGGTTCGTTTCGGCGTTGCCCCTGCGGAGGCAGACATCGAACGGCATTTCCTGGTTTCCGCGCCCTCGGTCAACCAAATGATCCGTAGACTTGAGCGGCGCGGGTTCATCGTGCGAGACCGAGACTGGTTGGGCCACACCGTGCCACGCTCGATACGCGTATTGTGGGAGGATTGAAGCCCTGTCGGCCGCGACTGCTCCTTCTGAGCAAGCGTCACGGTTTCTCCCGGGGCCCGGTGTGCCGGTATCATGGCGCTCGCCAGCCTGGGCCGTCGCGATGAGGCCCGGGGAGCATCCTCGCTTTCGGGCGTTGGGGCAACGGTACGGGTCGCCGTAGGGCGGCGCCCACGCATGGCGGCTCAGCTCCGAGTTCCTTAGGGAATTAGCGCATTCGGATACCAGCCCGCGATCGATCACGGCGATAATCACACGGCGAGCTCCCGACGCCGAGGGACGCGGGTGTATGTTGCGTGTGTTCCTCGTGGATCATCCCGCCGCCAGTCGAGGCCAGATGCCGATGTTACGACGTCTCGTTACCACCACGTTGCTCCTTGGCGCCGCTGTCCGGGCGGGCGCTCAGGCGCCGCCGACCTTCACCCGCGCCGACTCGTTGCGAGGTTCGTTCACGACGCCCGGCCGCGTTTGGTGGGATGTGACGTTCTACGATCTTCAGGTGTCGATCCATCCCGCCGACAGCAGCATCCGCGGTCGCAACGCGATCACGTATCGCGTGCTGCAGCCCGGCCGCGAGTTGCAAATCGACTTGATGGAGCCGCTGGTGGTCGACAGTATGCGGCTCAACGGCCAACCGGTGCCGTTTCGCACGGAAGGCAACGCACACTTCGCGACGTTCCCGCACGCGCGACGCGCGGGGGCGAGCGAAACGATCACGGTCCACTACCACGGGAAGCCGCACGTCGCGGTGCGCCCACCCTGGCAGGGCGGGTTCAGCTGGACAGCCGACAGTCTGGGCCGGCCGTGGATCGTGACGACCGACCAGGGGATCGGCGCGAGCGTCTGGTGGCCCAACAAGGACACCCAGGCCGACGAACCCGACAGCCAACGCATCACGCTCACGGTTCCGGCACCGTTGATCGACGTGTCGAACGGCCGCCTCAGGAGCACGACGCCCCATTCCGACGGAACGACCACCTACGAGTGGTTCGTCACGAATCCGATCAACAATTACGCAATCGCCGTCGCGGCCGGGCACTACGCCCACTACCGTGACGTGTTTCCTGGCGAAGGAGGTGACCTCACGCTCGACTTCTGGCCGCTCGACTATCATCTCGAGGCGGCGCAACGGCAGTTCCCGCAGGCCAAGACCATGTTGCAATGCTTCGAGCATTGGTTTGGGCCGTACCCCTGGTACGCGGACGGTTTCAAGCTCGTGGAGGTACCGAACAACGGCATGGAGCACCAGAGTGCCATCGCGTATGGCAACCGTTTCGCCAACGGCTACCAGGGCCGCGACGCCTCCGGGACCGGACTTGGCATGCGCTGGGATTTCATCATCGTGCACGAGAGCGCGCATGAGTGGTTTGGCAACAACATCACCACGCAGGACCTGGCGGACATGTGGGTGCACGAGAGTTTCGCGAACTACTCCGAGAACCTCTATACGGAGTGCCTCTTCGGGAAGGAGGCCGGCGCGCGCTATGTGATCGGGACGCGCCGCGGGATCCGGAACGACCGGCCCGTCGTGCCCGCCTACAACGTGAACGCGCAGGGCTCGGGCGACATGTATCCCAAGGGAGGGAACATGTTGCACACGATCCGCCAGATCGTGAACGACGACGAGCACTGGCGCGGCATTCTGCGCGGCCTGAACGCGACCTTCGCGCGGCAGACCGTCATGGGATGGCAGATCGAGCAGTACATCGCGCGGGAGACCGGGGTCGACTTGTCGAAGATCTTCGACCAGTACCTGCGGGACGTGCGGATTCCGGTCCTGGAATACACGGTCGAGGGGACGTCGCTCCGCTACCGCTGGGCGGAGGTCGTGCCCGGATTCACCATGCAGGTGGGCGTCACGTTGTCGGGCGATGGATTCTCGGTGTTGCATCCAACCGAGGAGTGGCAGACGGCGAGACTCGATCTGGCCGGGGGGGGCGCGTTCGCGGTCGATCCGAACTACTACGTCGTTATGCGCGAGGTGGCGGCGGAAACCGGGTGGTGACGGGTGGCCGGCCGGCTGACCAACTATCGACCGTAGTCGCCGTCGTACAAAGTCGCCAGCCTCTTCATCGTGTCACGGTAGTTGCCGGTCTCGTCCGCCACACGGAGCGCGGCGAGCACTTCGTGCGGCAGGATGCCGGGTCCGCCCAACGTCGACGCGAGTGTCTGCGTGCCGCGCTCCCGCACGGTCATCCCTTTGACGTGGGCGGCGAGCCGCGGGTCGTCGGCTGCCTTGACGCCAAGGTCGACCACCCGATCGAGTGGCAGGCCTGCCTCAACGGCCAACGCGAGCGCGCGACACAACCTGGCCAGCACGAATTCGCGCTTGCCGCCGTACCAACGCGCCACCGATCGGAGCAAGGTCCCGCCAAGCGAAACAGCCATCACCAGGCCGCCGGCAACGGTCAGCAGGTAGAGCGCGCTATTGCCGAAGAACAGGATGGGGAATGGCGCGATGAAGATCGCAGCGAGCGCGTTGATCATCGGATAGGACATCTTCCGTTTGATCGACAGGACCATGCGATACTCCGCTTGGAAGTAGTCGCCCAGCAACTTGAATATCTCCTCGAGTCTTCCCGTTTCCTCGCCGAGTTCGATCAACGCCGCTTCGAACGGTGCCAGCAGGTCCGGCCGGACCCGCGTCAACGCGGCGAGCGACTCCCGGCGCCTGGTTCCCTCAAGCAGGTGTTTGTGCAGCGTGCCCACGACGCGTGAGCGCGAGAAGTCGCCGGCGGCGGTAAGTGCCACGGGATGCGGCAGACCTGCACTGCATCCGGCGTACCACATGCGGTACAACTCCGCCTTGTGGCGGGCAGTATCGAAATCGGCCCATGCGGCGGCCAGTGAAAGAGCCACGAGGATAGGTTAGCGCCGCCGGGGCTCGCGCGCGAGGAACCTTCTCTGGTGTTGATCTGTTTCACCAGGCGACTGTCCTGGGAGTAACGCTCGTGTCACTTGTCCACCCGCGGCTGATCGTGCTCACCGGTCTCCTGGCCTCGCTCGGTTCGTCTGGCGCGCGCGCGCAGGACGAAACTGATGAGTATCGTGCCATCCCGTGGAGCCAGCGTGGCAGCGTGACGCAGCGCGTGGCCTACACGGATATCCGGATCGTGTACAGCCGGCCGATGGCTCGCGGCCGCACGCTCTTTGGTGGTGTCGTCGGCTGGGGGGGAACCTGGACACCGGGTGCCGATTCGGCGACGACCCTCTCACTTTCGCGGGCGATCGCGATCGACGGTCACCTGCTGCCGGCCGGACGGTATTCGATCTGGATGGTGCCCCGAGCCGACAGCGCGTGGACAGTCATCTTCAACGCCCGCGCTGACGTGCTGCATTTGCCCTATCCCGGCGAGCAATTCGACGTACTGCGGTTCGAGGTCGAGCCGAGCGCCGGCGAGTACGTGGAGAATCTGACCTTCGACATGCCCACCGTCGCACGGAACTCCGCGGTGCTGCGGTTCCATTGGGGAACGACCGTCATCGCGCTGGCGATCGAGGCGTCGGACGAGCCGTAGCCGGTCGCGGCTTTCGCGGCGGGAGGGAACGCCGCATCTTGGGTCGCGATGACCCGCTCTGCCGGCGATACGTGAAAGTCGTTCTTGCCCCGTTCGGAACGCGTGGCGACATCCAGCCGATGGTGGCGCTCGGTGCCGGGCTGCGCGCGCGTGGTCACGACGTGCTGCTCACCGGCCCGGCGAATTTTGGGCCGTGGGTGGAGGAATGCGAACTGGCGTTCGCCGCGGTGGGAGGGGACTTCGAGCGCCAGCTCAAGGACGCGGGCGATGCCGCGAGCGGGCTTGTCTATCAGACGCGTTTCCTGGTGCGCGAACTGGTCCCGCTGCAATTCGAGATCCTGCCACACCTGTGCGCCGACGCCGATCTCATCGTGGGGGCCGGCGTGCAATTCGCGGCGCGATCGGTGGCCGAACACTTGGGCAAGCCGTACGCGTTCGTCGCGTACGCGCCCGTGGCGGTACCGAGCAGCCACTATCCGCCTCCCTTCGTGCGGAATCAACGCCTGCCGCGTTGGGTGAACCGGTTGCTGTGGCGCACCTTCGGCGTCACGTCCCAGGGGTTGCTCGGCCGCGCCGTCACCCGGGGTCGCGCCACGCTCGGCCTGCCTCCGGTCAGTGATCTCGTGGCCCACCTGTCCGAGGTCCCGCTCATTCTGGCGGTCGAGCCCGAATTGGCCGATCCGCCGCCCGACCTCCCCGCCGCCACGCGAGTCACCGGGCCGCTCCTGCTGCGGACCGATGCGTCGCTCGACGGCGCACTCGAGCGGTTTCTGGATGCGGGCGCGGCGCCGGTGTTCGTGGGGTTCGGCAGCATGGTGAGCGGGTCGGCGCGACCAGTGGTGCGGCTCCTGGCGCGTGCCGCCCGTGACATCGGGTGCCGGATGCTCGTCCAGGCCGGATGGACCGGCATGCGCGCGTCCGATCTCGATCTGCCCGACGGATGCATGTTGATCGACGCGGCACCGCACGACCGCCTGTTCCCCCGCGTGCACGCGGCCATTCACCACGGCGGTGCCGGCACCACGACCGCGGTCGCCCGCGCCGGGAAACCGCAACTCCTGCTTCCCCATCTGCTCGATCAGTTCTTCTGGGCCCACCGTGTCCGCTCGCTCGGCCTCGGGCCCCGGGGCGTGCCGATTCATGGCGCGCGACGCCTCGCGCAGGTGTCGCGGCTGCTCGTGGACCTCGTCGGCACGGAGCGGTATGCCGCGCGTGCGCGCGATCTCGCGTCACGGCTCGGCCGGATCGATGGTGTGGGCGAGACCGTGAGGATACTCGAGCGGTTGGTCGCTGCCCGCGTCTGAGGTCCCGGGCTGAGAGCCCGGGCTCGGCCAAGCACACCACCCTGAAGGGTGGACCGGAGTCGCATCGCGCTTCAGCGCGCGGTTCTCGGCCGAGCCCGCCCTTGAGGGCGGGACTGCCCCGAACGGCTAACGTGCTTCGTTCACCGGGAGGTGCGGACGGTCGGTGCGGACGGTCGGTGTTTGGTCCCGGGCTGAGAGCCCGGGCTCGGCCAAGCACACCACCCTGAAGGGTGGACCGGAGTCGCATCGCGCTTCCGCGCGGGACTGACTGGCGTCGCGTGCGCCAAGTCTCTAACGTGTGGGCGTCCTACCCACCCAGGGATTCGTGCCAATGTCGCTGTCGGCCGACGATCTTGCCCTGCTCCGACGGGCAAGCAGCGGGGAATCGGAGATCGAGGAAGTCGCCGAGTGGTGGGCGCGAACCGAATCCCTCCATTCCGTCGCGGCGCCGGGAGATCTCGGACGTTTCTTCCAGGACATGGACTCGGCGCTCGCCGAGAAGGGGCTCGGCAACGTCTCCGTAGCCGATGCGGCGGCGCCCCGACCCATCGGCCGCACCACCGAAGACGGCTTCTTCCTCCAGGTATGGACCGACCTCGACCTCGCGCGTGAATACGGCGCAGCCAACGGCATCTTGGCGCCCGATGCGGTGTTCATGACGTCGCCGCTGAAGCCGGTGCCCCTCGCCTGGAACGCGCTGGTCGGCGGTCATGCCGGCGTGATCGTCGACGACGGCTCGGACCACCGCATGGTCTTGCGCCGCAATGCCCTCGCCCGGCTGTACGCGTTGTCCACCAGAGACGCGTTCGCCCAACGCGAGCAGATCTGCGGTATCGGCGTGAACGGGCGCATCCTGATGGAGAACGTGAACGACGGCGAGATGCTGCGGACGTACGTCTACGAGTCCGAGGAGTTGGCGCGGATCGGCTGCCCGGCGCTCGACAAGCGATTCGAAGGAAACATCCGCTACAGCATGGCCCCCTCGCAGGAGGTACTCCGGTTCTGTCTCGAGCAGGGCATCACGCACCTGATCGTCAACGAAGCAACGCCGGTCTGGTATTGGTACGAACGCGCGGACATCGAGGTGATGCTCGCCGGCGCGCCGCCGGAACGGCCGCGCGGCGCTGACATCGACCCCGCCTTGCAGCCGAAAGGCCCGGCTCGGGCCCTGTGGATTCCGCGAGCCCTGAAGGCCGTCGCCCCCGCACCCACGCCGCCGCCGGGGCGAAACCCGGCGGCGTCCGCCGCGGCGCTCAAAGCCCTGCGCCAAAGCTTCGACCGCCAACAGATCAAATCGTGGGAAATGGCCGATCAGCTCTGTTATGACATCGACTGGTTTGTCCCGGTCATCGACGGGGAAGACGGGCTGCCGTGGCCCAAGCTGTTTCCCCATCCCAACCGATCCGAGCAAACGGTCGCGCTCGGCTTCACCAGTATTGGCATGGCGCGGGACGGGCTCACGGCGCTCGGGCAACTCGGCTCGCACGAGCACCTGTCGGGACTCGAAGCGTTGCGCTGGATCTGGGCCATGCCGAGCCGGGTGGATGAGGTCGGGCTCGATTTCATCCGCGGTAAGGGTGAGCCCATGCTGATCATACGCCCGTTGCTCGTGCTGGCCGCGATCTACCCGCACTTCGAGACGCTCGACGATTTCGATGAAATCCAGGACGTGGGGTTGGCCCAACTCGGACATCTCAAAGGCGCGCGCGGCCTCAAGGCCGAGGCGGTCGAGGCGCTCGTCAAACACTGGCGCCGCTTGATCGCGACCGCGGGATCGGGTGGCGCGGCACCGACGGCGGTGGCGCATCACGATGGCCGGTTCCTGCCGGTGTTCACCAGCGAGATGACGTTCATGCGCTACGAGTCGCTCGACCGCGCGTTCGCGGATCTGCCCGCACCGGCCGGGAATGACGCGCCGTTTGGCGCGTGGCTCCGCGCATCGCGCGATTGTGATGGCGTCGTGATCGATCCGGGGGCCGCCGCGCCGCTGACGCTGGACCACACCGCGCTGCTCATGCTCGACCTGTGGTGCCGGCTCGAGCGCCAGCCACGCGGTCGCGACCTCACGGAAGAAGTGGCCCGCTTGATGACCGACCGTGTGCTCGACGGCCGTGCGGCCGCCCGGCTCGTGGCCGATTGGCCGCAGTGGGTGATCGGCCTGCAGGAAGGGGCGGCGAGTCTCACACCACTCAAGGATCCCGACGCGGACACCCTGTTGCTGTTCTCGTCGCCCGACCGCATGGAAATGTTCCTGCTCGCCCAGCGGAACCAGGGCCGTCTCACACAGGAGTTCCGGACGGTGCCCGCCTACCACCAATGGGGCCGATCGCTGTTCCATCAGGCGGCGGACCACTTCGCCGATGGAATCGCCATCGATCCGGCGCCGCTGGCGGAGCCGGTCCTGCGGCTCGGCCCCGACCTCGTGCGGCACGCGCTCGAACGCGTGGACGAACAACTCAAGCCCCGGCTGCCGGCGTTCGCGGGCCCATGACCGATCCGACCGGGTTGATCGAGGAACTGCTGACGGCGGGCCGCGCCGCGTTTGAGCAGGGCGACTATCGCGAAGCCCGGGAACAGTTCGCTCAGGCACACCTCCGTGCGCCGGCCGATCCGCGAACGCGGTTCTGGCTTGGGGTGACCCAATATCATCTTGGGCGTATCCCGCAAGCGCAAAAACACCTGGAGTCACTGAAGGATGAAGCGCCGCCGCTTCCCGAACGTCCCGGTGCCGTGCTGGAGTATCTCGCGCGCTGTTGTGTCTCGTCCGACCCCAAGGAGGCTGCGCGGCTCGCCGAACACGGCCTGCGGCTGGATCCAGACGATCCCCGCCTGCAGCTGATCGCCGGCAACGCCTACAACCGTCTGGGCGACCGCGCACGCGCGCTCACGCACTACGACCTGGGTTGGGCGGCGGAGGGCGGGCGCCACGGCAAGCCGGCGTTTCCTCGTCATCCGGGTCAGGTGCCGTATGCGCGTGCGACGGTCCTGAGCGAACTCGGCCGGTGGGATGACGCGCGCGCCGCCATCGACGACGCGCTGGCGCGCGAACCCGATAACGGGGCCTACCATTACCGCCGTGGGCTCATCATGCTCGACGGGCTGCGCGAGCCGGACGATGCGGAGGCGAGCGCGCGGGAGGCGATCGCCGCCGATCCGGGAACGCAGGCGACCGGATTCGACGGCAGTTACTACTTCCTCCTCGCCCGGTGTCTCCATGCGCTCGGGCGGCGCGAGGAAGCGGTCGCCGCGCTGGAGCGGGCGATCCGGATCTCGCCGGCGCGCGCCTACCGCGATCTGCGGGACGACCTGGTCGCCGCGATGCCCCCAACGCCGGCTGCGCCCGCCGGCACGGCCCCCGCCCCCGCGGGGTCTCCAGGCGGATTCGCCGCGGTTGGCGGCATGCACGGCCTCAAGGAACAGATCCGCCGGGTCATGCGGGTCGTCCTCACCGATCGGGACGACGCGCGACGCTACGGGATCGTCAAGAATGGCATCCTGCTCTACGGTCCGCCCGGGTGTGGCAAGACCTTCTTCGCGCAGGCGATTGCCGCCGAATTCGGGCTGCGCTACCTCCGCGTGCCGCTGGGCGCGGCCCTCACCAAGTACGTTGGTGCGGCGGCGGAAGCCGTCGAACGGGTGTTCACGGACGCCCGCACACATACGCCGTGCCTGCTCTTCTTCGATGAATTCGATGCGTTGGTGCCACGCCGATCGGAGGCCGGGACCGCGCTGGAACAGCAGACCGTCAACGCCTTGCTGCAGCAGTTCGATGCGCATCGGGACGTGCCGGGTCTCGTGCTCGCGGCGGCCACCAATCGGTTGCACGAACTGGATCCGGCCGCGATCCGCGAGGGACGGTTCGACTTCAAGGTCAAGATCTACCGGCCGGACTTCGACGCGCGTCGCGAAATCCTCGCGGTGCTGCTGGCCGACCGGCCGCACGACGACACGCTCGACTTGGCCCATTGGGCGCAGCGCACCGAAGGGTTCAGTGCCGCGCAACTGCGCCACCTGGTCGATGCGGCCGCCGTGTCCGCGATGGAGGCCCACGCGCCGATCTCCGCCGGGCACGTCGAGTCGGCGCTGCAGGAACGACTGGCCGATACGCGGTTCGGTGGGAAGCGGCTGGATTGGGACGACCTGATCCTCCCGGAGCCGGTGAAGCGCGAACTGCAGTTCATCGAGCGATTCATCGAGCATCCGGAAGTCGTGGAGGAGCTTGGGGTCGAGCCGCCCACGGGCATCCTGCTGCACGGTCCGCCGGGAACGGGAAAGACGACGATCGCGCGCGTGCTCGCCTCGCAGACCGACGCGGCGTTCTTTGCGGTGAACGCGGCGGACATCTTCTCCCGCTGGCTTGGCGACTCCGAGCAGAAGATGCGCGACATGTTCGAGCAGGCGCGCGATCAGGTTCCGGCGATCGTGTTCATCGATGAGATCGAATCGATCCTGGGGACACGCACCGGTGGATCCGGCGGCGACCGCGCGGCCACGGCCGTCGTCAATACGTTCTTGAGCGAGATGGACGGGTTGGAGCCCAACACGCGCGTCTTCGTGATCGGGGCGACCAACCGGCCCGACCTGGTAGACGACGCGGTGCGCCGGCCCGGACGGCTTGGCGAAGTGATCGAGGTCGGACTGCCCGACGCCGAGTGCCGCTTGAAGATGCTCGAGCTGTTCAGCGCCCGCATGCGCCTGGATCCTTCGGTCGACCTCGCGACACTCGCCGGCGCGCTCGAGGGGGCCAGCGGGGCGGATCTCCGCGGCCTGTGCACGACGGCGGGACGGCACGCCCTGCTGCGCACGCTCGACGAGCAAGGCGGCGAGCGGGCGGTGACGCAGGCCGATTTTCTCGCCGCGCGGGACGAAGTGTTCCCGGAGGGTGCGCGGGAGAAGACCAAGGAGATCGGTTTCGGCCGGTGACGGCTCGGCGGCCGGCGGCGCGCGGGTGAGTTGACACGACGCGTTCGACACCGAGATTCCTGTTCCGTCCACGAATGCCGAACCCGAATCACCAGGAGCGATGTCCCGATGCCCCGCGTGTTCCGCAGTCCCGTATGCTCGCTGATCGTGCTCCTTGCCTGTTCATCCGGCGGTCAGGCCGCGGGTCAGCAGGTGTCCTCGTCCATCCCCGACGCGATTCTCGGAACGGCGCCGCCGCCCCGCGGCCAGACGGTCCGCTACCTGCTGGGTGACACGGCGGTGGCCGGGTACCTCGCGGTGCCTGAGGGACAGGGACCGTTCCCGGCGCTCATCCTGATTCACGAGTGGAACGGACTGGTCGATCGCGTGCGCCAGGTCGCCGACGCGTTCGCCGCGGAGGGATACGTGACGCTCGCGGCCGATCTGTATCGCGGTCGCACCGGAACCAACCAGCGGGAGAACGTCGCGCTGATGCAGGAAACCCGCGGCGACATGGCTGCCGTCATCGCCAACCTGAACGCGGCGCAACAATTGCTGCGCGCGCGCCGCGACGTGACCGGAAAGATCGCCGTGATGGGTTGGTGCTTTGGCGGCGGCATCGCGCTCAGTTACGCATTGGGCGGTGACCAGCACGACGCGACCGCCATGTTCTACGGCTCGCTGGTCGAGGACCCCGCGGAGCTGGCCCGTCTCCACCATCCGATCTACGGCACCTTCGCCGAGACGGACCGGGGAATCCCACCGGACCAGGTCGCCCGGTTTGCCGCCGCGCTCGATTCGATCGGCATCGAGAACGACATCCACGTCTACGATGCGGTAGGGCACGGGTTCTGGTTGTGGGTGGACCAGGACCGCGCGGTGCGTGAAGCCCCGGCGGCCGATGCGTGGACTCGACTCAAGGCGTTTCTCGGCCGGGTACTCCGCTAGTATCAGTTCGCCATGGCGTTTACGTTGTTCACCGCACGACCGCAGCGCAACCACTGCCCCTCTGCGGTCTCGGCGGGCTCCGCGGTGAAGACGACGTGGTGAGTGCGTTATCCGCGAGCCGCGTGGCCTACGGATCGGGAAGGGCCGCCGCGACCTGGGCGGCGCCAAGCATCGCGCCTTGCTCGTTCGGTCCGGCGAGGGTGGCAATGATGCCGGAAAGCGACGGCTGCGCGATGCTGTTGGCGAAGGCCAGTATTACGACCCAGGCATAGAGCGCGACGACCGTGTGCAGGAACGGCACGGCACTGATGACGATGCCCATCCCGAGCGTGCCCGCGATCGCGAGCGTCCGATCGCCGGTGCGGCGTACCAGGGGGCCGAAGAAGTATCCCTGGACCGAGGCCGCGACCACCCCAACCACCGTGAAGTAGATCCCGAGGTCGCGTTCCGCCCATCCGAACTGTCGTGCCGCGAAGAGCGGAAACGAGACCATGTAGCCGGAAAACGCGAACGGGATGATGCCGAACACGACGAATCCGGGGCGACCGACAGGTTTCCCGCCGCGAACCCCGATACCATACGCGCACCGAGCAACACCCCATAGTGGCCGGCGAACGCGAAGATCGTGTATCCGATAGCGCCCAACAGAATGCTGCCGAGCAGAACCGGTCGCCGCCCGATGCTCCTCACGGGAGCGGACGCGAAAGCGACGAGGTGGTCCGGGATGCGCCTTGCGCTGCTTCGGTTCAGGTTGCACCCTTTCCCGCTCACTCCCCTGGAACCGACACGAGTGTCCTCATGTCCGAAACCAACGCTGTAACCGCTGCCGCGGGCCTCGACCGGCGCGCCTTCATGCAGTACTTCGCCGGCCTTGGCCTGGGGACCACGCTGTTCCCGGGCGTCTTGTGGTCCCGCGTGCAGGATGAAGATCGGGTGACCAAGGAGATGCTGTCGGACGCCGAGGCCGTGGCCGGTCTCGAGTTCACGGACGAGGAGCGCGAGTTGATGCTGCGTGGGCTCAACAACAACCTCCGCGCCTACCAGCGACTCCGATCGATCGCCATCCCGAATAGTGTCCCGCCGGCCCTGACCTTCGATCCGGTGGTGCCGGCCGATCTACCGACCCGGAAGGAGCCGCTGCAAGTGAGTTCCGGCAGCGTCAGTCGTCCGCGCGGGCCGACGGAACTGGCGTTCATGCCCGTAACCCGGCTGGCGGAGTTGGTACGGACGCGGGCCGTCTCGGCGGTCGAGTTGACGGAGCTGTACCTCGGCCGGTTGACGCAACACGGCCCGACGCTCGAATGTGTGATCGAGTTGACCGAAGCGCGCGCGATGCAAGCGGCGCGGCGGGCCGACGAGGAGATTGCGGCGGGCAGATACCGCGGGCCGCTCCACGGCATCCCGTGGGGAGCCAAAGACCTCTTGGCGGCCCGCGGCTATCGTACGACCTGGGGCGCCAAGCCGTATGAGGACCAGGTGATCGATGAAGACGCCACCGTCGTGCAGCGGCTCGATGAGGCGGGCGCGGTCCTGGTGGCGAAGCTCACCCTGGGGGCTCTGGCCCAAGGCGACGTGTGGTATGGTGGAACCACCAAGAACCCGTGGAAGATCGACCAAGGGTCGAGCGGCTCGTCGGCGGGGCCGGCGTCGGCGACGGTGGCGGGGTTGGTCGGATTCTCCATCGGGTCGGAGACGCTCGGTTCGATCGTGTCGCCCTCGACGCGCTGTGGGGCCACGGGTCTGCGTCCCACGTTCGGCTGGGTGAGCCGCGCCGGGGCGATGGCGTTGTCCTGGAGCATGGACAAACTCGGTCCGATCTGCCGGTCGGTGGAGGATTGCGCGCTGGTGATGCACGCCATCCACGGCCCCGATGGCAAGGATCCTTCGGTCAAGCGCGACGTGCCGTTCAACTGGAACGGGAACGCGAGCACCTCGGGGCTGCGCGTGGGGTACCTGCAGAGCGGCTTCGAGCGCGACCGCGGCGACGAGGGCGCCGAGTGGATGCAATTCGACGAACGCTCATTGGAGGTGATGCGCCGGCTCTTTCCGACGGTGCGCGCCGTCGAACTGCCGGATGACGAGCGGTATCCCGTGCAAGCGATCGGATTCGTCCTCAGCGCCGAAGCGGCCGCGGCGTTCGACGAATTGACGCGGAGCAACCGCGACGATCTGCTCGTCCGCCAGACCGGCAACGCCTGGCCTACCACGTTCCGCCGATCGCGCCTGATCCCGGCGGTGGAATACATCCAGGCGAACCGGTTGCGGACGCTGCTGATGCACGCGATGGACGACATGCTGCGTGAGATCGACGTGTTCATCACGCCGTCCTATGCGCCACGCGTACTGCAGATCACCAACCTGACCGGGCACCCCACGGTCGTGCTACCGAACGGCTATCGCGCGCAGGACGGGACGCCCACCAGCATCTCGTTTGTCGGGCCGATGTATGGCGACGCGAAGGTCTTGGCCGCGGCCAAGGCGTACCAGGACGCCACCGATTTCCACCTGAGGCAGCCGCCGCTGTTCAGCTAGCGCGACCCGGGAAACCAGCCGCCGAAGAAACGCGTCTTCACCGGTCGCAGGGTGACCTGGACGGGGTCGTACAGCTGGCGTGGAGTCGAAGAGTCGGTGGTCGGATCGATCACGTACGACGGGGTCGGCGCCACAGACGCGGTCGCGTGGTAGCGGCGTCCATCGACGGTGAGTTCGACGCCGACGGGCCGCACACCGCTCAGCAGGTCCCGGATCGTCGCGGGAGACAGACTGTCGACCGCGCGGTCGAGCGCCGTCATGCTCGTCGCGGTGTCGCGCCGCGCCAGCCGGGAGAGGTCCGGCGTGACGAGCAGGGAAGCCGCCATTCCGCCGCGGCCGGCACGCGCGCCGCCCAGAGCCGCGTCGCCCGCCACGTTGCCTCCCACTGCGGTCGAGAAGATCACCAGCGCGTTCAGCACGTAGTAGGCCAGCCGCTGTCCCAGTCCGAGACCCGCGGCCTGGAACACCACCACGGCAAACAGAAAGCTCAGCACGAACGCCGAGTACACGGGCGGAATACCGAAGGTCGCGCGCAACGTGTTGGCGATCAGCACGATCGTTGCTCCGGCAATACCGGGCGTCAGCATCGATTTCGGATTGAAGAATCGCTCGGGCGCGGTCGGCGGCATCGTGGTCTCCTGGCAGGGTGCGCCTTGAACTTGCAGGCGGGCCCGCGTTCCGGAAGGGGTGCTATCTTATGGTCGATGATGCGTTCCCTGCTCGTCGCCGTATCGCTCGAAGGCCAGCTTCCCGGCTCGGCGCGGCTGCGTGACCCGCTGCCGGTCGTGTGGTACGATCGCGTGCGGGAGGTCTGCCGGCTCGCCGCGCTTCACGCGCTGGCGCGGCGGCTGACGCACCCAGGGCGCGAGCGGTCGAAGGTGGATTCCGTGGTCGGGTGCGTTACGAGCGTAACGGGGCTCGCGCCTGGGGGCTGGGCCAGCTGCGTGTTCTGCCGCTTGGGCGCGGAGACCGCCAGCGCCGCGCCGCCAGGTGGGTGAGCCGGTGCGTGTTCGTCAGCCGCCGCCAGCCGGCACCTCGAGCGTTCCCGCGTCAAACCGCCTCGCCACGATACGTGGGGACACCAATTCCAGCGCCGCGCTCATGTAGTACGTTCCGGCCCAGTCCGCCGGGATTTGCGCGCCGAAGCCCAATTCCCTCGTGGCGCCGGGGGCGAGCACGAGGTGGGTCCCCGGTCTGCAGAAGACAACAGGGAACTCATGGTCCGTCCAGGCTGGCGCTCCCGACCGATCGGGCGTCGCGTAAGCCTGGAGGTGCAGCGAGGGGCAGCCTCCGGTCTCGACGACTACCGGCGAGGAGCCGACATTGGTGACCTTAACGGATGTTCCGAGTATACTCCAGCCGATGCGGCCTTCCATCGTGCCCTTGGTGTCTTTCACGATTTCGTATGATACGTCCAGGACAATACCGCCCCACTCGCCATCGCACCCGCCCGCGAGGGACACGAAACCGGCTAACAGGAACACGGTGCGAACAGACTTGTGCATGGGTGCCTCCTTCCGTTCAATACGCCACACCAGGTGGATACCCCACAGGTCAACGTACGAGCCCGCGCCGTCCCAACTGAAGACTGGGCCGCCACTGTCGCCCCCGTCGTTCTGATCGTCGGCTTCAGGATCGGTGCTCTACGCCGAATTCTGTTAGGGCGAAGGGATCGGTTTCGAGCCCCGTCCAGGCCGACGGTCGCGCCCGGGGCTCTCGTTGTGCCTCGTCGCGTGCAGAAATGATCGGCGGCGTGAAGCCGCGATGATCGATCCGGGCGGCATCGCGCTGCGAGTCGGTTGATCCGACAGCGCCGAGCCGCGCGTTCCCCTCGCGGATCACGATCGCCATGCCGAACATCCAGCGCCCTTTCCCTACGGCGGCCCCTCCCGCACGCGTATGCCGCACCACGCGCAGTGCGACCAGAATTCCGGCCTTGCAGGCGTGCCCGCGTTCCGGAAGGGGTGCTATCTTCTGGTCGATGATGCGTTCCCTGCTCGTCGCCGTATCGCTCGAAGGCCAGCTTCCCGGCTCGGCGCGGCTGCGTCACCCGCTGCCGGTCGTGTGGTACGACCGGGTGCGGGAGGTCCGCCGGCTCGCTGCGCTTCACGCGCTGGCGCGGCGGCTTGCCCAGCCGCGACGTGAACGGTCGGGCGGGGACACCGCCGACGCGTCCAATGCTGGTGCGACCGGACTTCAGCCGGGTGGCTGGACCACCTGCGTGTTCGTGTCCGCGCCCTAACGTCCCGCGGTTACCGTCAGCGACGTCACGTGCAGGTTCAGCGCGTGATTCACACGGAGCCCGACGATCCCGTTGCACTCGATGCCGGCGCGCGGGACGCTGGTCACGCTAATGCCGTTCACGAGGAACTCCACCGTGTCGCCGCCTGCATGAACGCCGAGCACGTTCTTCACGTTCTCGCTCCCCATGGGCAGCACCGCGTCGTGCTGGGTCCAGTCGACGACCGTTTCGGTGTTGGAGCCGTTGCGTCGCTTCACGAGGAAGCTGCCATCACCGCGCACCAGAAAATAGACGTACGCCTGATTCGTGCCGTCGAGGTCCCGCCCCCCGAAGAACACGCCGTAGGCCTCACGCGGGCGTTCGCTGGGGAACAGGAAGATCTCAGACTCGAGGGAGAAGTTCCCCTGTCCGGTGCGGGCTGGATCGTACAGAATGGCCGCGACCCGCTGCGTCGTGACGTGCCATCCCGGTGGCATGTCGACGTAGTAGATCGCTGAGTCCGGCGTGTTCGGCCGGTCGAACCGGACCTTCCACGTGGGTGGCCGTTGCAGGACCTGCGAGTGCGCCGGCCGAGGGCCGGCGGCCGCCAACGCCAGCAGCGCGAAAGCCGTCAGGGACCGTGTGTGCATCACTCCTCCAGGCAAGGTGGCGAGGTCATCGATCAAGGTCTGCCACCATTCTACGGCGGCCCCTCCCGCACGCGCTTGCCGCACCACGCGCAGTGCGACCAGAATTCCGGCAGCGTGCCCCAACCACATCTTGTACACGTACGCGTCGAGCCCTCGATGCGCCAGGGGCGCCTCACCTTCGCACGGCACCAGGGGCAGTACCGTGTGAACGGCATCTGGCGTTCGCCGCACGCCTTGCAGCGCGCCGCGTAGCGCACGTCGGAGTAGCGCGGCCCGGTCTCGACGCCCGTGCCGGGCCCGTAACACCACGCGCAGAACCGCCAGTCGGCCTTCATGCCCCGGCGGCAGCGCTTGCAACGACGCGGGAACGGCGTCTTGCCTTTGTAGGTCGCGCGGTGCTTGCCGCACCACGGACAGTGATGCATCGACTCGGCGCACGGGTTGCCGCACCGGTCGCAAGGGTCGCGTGTTTCGAGTCCTTTCCCGAACCGGCGGCGAAACTCCCGCACATGCAGCGTGCGCCAGGTGGACGATGGTGCGCCGTGTGCCCGCCGCCGCCGCCGGCCGGCGACCGTCAGCGCGCGCGGGCGGATCCGGTCGAACGCCGCCTGGAACTGCAGGGCGTCCGCGAATCGCCTGCGCTCGTCGAGTTCCGTCGCCCGCTGCAGCAACGCGATGAAATCCCGATGGACATCGCGCCGCAGCCTGTCGATGCGGTCGGGCGGCCACGCGTAGGGCCACCGTGGGAGATGCCCCGTGAACATCTCGTACAACATCAGGCCGAGCGAGAACACGTCCGACCGGAACGACGGCCTGCCCAAGGCCTGCTCGGGGGCGACGTAGCCGACCGTACCACTTCCGGAGGCGCTGGCCGCGACGGTTCGCAGGGCCACCCGCGCGATGCCGAAATCCGTCACCCGCAGGTGATCGTGATCGAACAGGATCACGTTTTCCGGCTTCAGGTCGCAGTGAATGATGCGCTGGGAATGGGCGTATGCGACGGCGTCGATCAACTGCCGGGCGTAGGACAGCGCGGTCGGTCGCGCGAGGCGCCGGCGGAGACGATCGGCAAGCGTCTCCTTCCCGAGCGGCGACGCCACGACAAACAGGTTGCCGATGAACCCGGCGTTCTTGATCGGCAGGATGTTCGGGTGATCGAGCGCGGCGGTGAGTCGGACCTCCTGCCGAAAGGAGGTCAGCATCTCGTCGGTGAGCAAATGAGGGTGTGGCACCTTCAACGCGACGCGTATCCCCTCGATGGTATCGACCGCGCGATAGACCGTGGCGAACCCCCCCTCGCCCAGGCGGCATTCGATCCGGTACTTGTCGAGCTTCTGTCGTGCCCGCAATGGCGTCATGCGTTTCGCGGTGGCTGGGTCCGCGGGTAATCTACACGGGGAACCGCTCCCATCGAGGTTCGGTTACGAGGATTCCGCCTAGATTCCCCCCGCCATGCAGACGCTCCGCAACGCCGATATCTATGCGCCAAACCACCTCGGGGTCCGGGACGTGCTGGTGGCCGGGGAGCGCATCGCGTGGATCGGCACGTCGGCCCCGCCCCTGCGTGAGACCCTTGGCGTGGCGGAGGTGGATCTGGACGGCGCGCGGCTGATGCCCGGCCTGATCGACGCGCATGCGCATCTGACCGGGGGCGGTGGCGAGGCGGGCGCGACGCCGGCGCGCGTTCCTGACGGACAGCAGCGCGGATGCATCATCCCGATCGGGGGTGCGGAGGAGCGGATGCGCAATCCCGCCATCCTCAGCCGCTTACCGACTTGAGCGGTGGTGCGCGGGCGCGGATCGCCATCGTCCCGAAGACCAAATCGCTCATCGCCAGCGCCCTCGAGTCGGACGCGTCGTTGGTGGTTTCCCGTGGCGCGCGCCCTCGGGCTGTCAACCGAAGCGGTCCGGCGCGGGCTGCAGACGTTCGCCGGTTCACCGGACGTGAACCCCGGTCGCGGCCATCTGTTCGAGATCGGGGGCGTGCGCGTGTTCGTGGATTTCGCGCACAATCCCCGTGGGATGCGCGCGATCGTGGACCTGATGCAGGCCTTTCCGGCCAAGCGCCGGTTGATCGTCCTGGGGCAGGCCGGTGATCGTGACGACGCATCGATCCGCGATTTGGTGCGAGCGGCGTGCGCGCTGGCCCCGGATCAGGTGATCGTGAAAGAGATGCTGTCCTATCTGCGCGGACGTGCCGAGGGCGAGATTCCGGCGCTCATCACCACGACGCTGCTCGACACCGGCATGCCCGCCGCGCGGATCAGCCAGGCACCCGACGAGATCGCGGCGCTACGCCAAGCGCTGGCGTGGGCGCGGCCCGGCGACCTGGTGGTGATTCCGGTGCATGCGTCGCGGGACGACGTCGTACAGACCGTCCGGGCGCTCGTACAGCGGGGATGGAACCCCGGCGAACCGGTCTAGTCCTCCAGCCGCGACGCCACGCGCGCCAGTCCGTCCCGCCCGAGCCGCTCGCGCGCCATGGGAAACAGGACCGCGTTCTCGCGTTCGATATGGGCGCGCAGCAACGCCACCAACTCACGGGCGATGGCCGGCACGGTTCGGGCCGGCTCCGCCACGTCGATCGCGACCGCGAGGTCGCGCTCCAACGTCCGAAGCGCGACGTGTTCCGCGTGGAAAACCCCGGTCGGCGCATCGTCCCCCAACTCCGCGAACAACGCCCGTTCTTCGTTGTCGTTGTGTGCTCGGACGGCGGTCGAAAGGAAGGCATGGGCTTCCCGTACCTGCTGCAGCGCGGCGCCGGCCTTCGACGGGTCGTGGTCGTCGAGCGCCGCCGCCGCGGCCTCCAGCGATGCCAGGACGCCGAGTGCCTCGTCGTGCTCGGCTTCGAACCGTTTCAGTGGATCGGTCATGGTGTCACCACCCAGCGCACCCCTTCGCCCTTGCGCAGTCGGTCGAAGCCCGTCGCGATCTCCGCCAGCGGGATGCAGCCGCTCACGATGGGACCGAGCTGCAGCCGTCCCGCCTGGACCATGGCGATGATCTCCGGATACTCACCGCCGCCGCATCCCAGGGACCCGACCACCTCCAACTCGTAGTACATGAGTCGCGCCGCCGAGAGCGCGACGTCTTCATGGGAATAGCCGATCACGCACAGACGCCCGCCCTTGCGCAGCAGCGCGTACGCGCCGCGCATCGTCGCCGGGTTGCCGATCGCTTCGAAGGCGATATCCACGCCGCCGTGTGTGAGCTTGCGTACGTGCTTGTCGAGCCGCTCGATTCCCGCGGGGTTGATCGTCTCCGACGCACCCATCCGCCTCGCGAGCGCGAGCCGCTCGTCGCTGAGGTCGATGGCGATCACCTGCCCGCCCGCCGCGACCGCGCATTGGATCACGTTCAATCCTATGCCGCCGCACCCCATCACGGCCACGACGTCGCCGGTGCGGACCCGACCGCGGTGCTTGACCGCGTGGTACGGTGTCGACAGCGCGTCGGCGATGACCGCGGCGTGATCGAGCGGCATGTCGGTCGGAACCGCCACCAACTCGCGCGCCGGCACGACCACGAACTCGGCATAGCCGCCGTCGATGTTGTTGCCCAGCATCACGAGGTCGTCGCACAGGTTTTCGCGGCCCCGCCGGCAATAGGGACAGCGACCGCACGACAGCACCGACGGGATCAGCACCCGGTCGCCCTCGACGACGCCGTTCGCGCCGGGGCCGAGACGCTCGACCGTGCCCGCCACCTCGTGGCCGAGAATCAACGGCGGGGTCTTGAACGGCTTCACGCCGTGATCGAGGTAATGCAGGTCGGTGTGGCACATGCCGCAACCGGCCACGCGTACCAGCGCGTCACCAGCACCGGGCACCGGAACGGCGACGTCCATGATTTCGAGTGCGCGATCGGGGCCGTGGTATACTGCCGCTTTCATCGTCATCTCACGAATCCTCGCGCTTGCGTGTGTAGATCGTGCGAAAGTCGAGGACCGCCACGAGCTGACAGTCCTCGCAGTCCTCGCCCACCTCGTCGGTGCGAACCGGATCGGCGACGACCTCGAAACCCAGCTCGCGGTACAACGCGATCGCCTCGTCCACCCGCGCGCCGGAGGCGATGAACCGCCGCACCCACCCCGCAGCCAGGCGCGCGGGATCGGGGCGAAGCTGCTCCTCGGACAACACTCGTCGCGCCTCGCCTTGCACCATACGGCTCAGCTCGCCGGGAGGCCGATCACGGTCTGGACTCATCGGCTCACGCCGCGCCGGCGCCGCTTGCCTGCAGTGAGGCCAGCCGTCGTTGCCCCAGGATCGCGGCCCCCAGCGCCGCGGTGAATTGCACGAGGTCGCCGGGCGGGACGTTGACGTCGGCGGAGAGTTGTTGCCGCACGACGTCCACCATCCGCTCGAATCGCAGGATGCCGCCGATCAGCGTGAACTCAGGCTCCATCCGCACGCGCTTCATCAGCTGTACCGACCGGCCGACCAGCGAGACGATGGCGCCGTGCATGATGTCGGCCGGAGCCATGCCTTCCGAGAGGTGATTGATCACCTCGGACTCGGCGAACACGGCACACACACCGGAAATGGACGCCGCGGTCTTGGAGGTGGCGACGAGCGGGCCGATCTCGCTGGTGTCATACCCCATGTACCGGGCCGTCTTCTCGAGAAACGCTCCCGTGCCGGCGGCGCATTTATCGTTCAGCCGAAACGACTTCACCTTCGAATCGTCGCCGACGCGCGTGGCCTTCATCGTCTGGCCGCCGACGTCGAGAATGGTGCGCGTGTTGGGGAAGAAATAGGCGGCGCCGCGCGCGCCGGCGGTCAGGTCGGTCACCTGGACGTCGGGCAGGGTGACCTGGTGTCGCCCGAACCCGGTCGCGACGAGGTACGCGATGTCCTCACGAGTCAGTCCCGCCGCCTCGATGGCGCGCGCGAACGCGCGTTCGGAAACCTGGGGGAGCTTGAAGCCGGTCGGTTCCATCGCGCGGCCGACGATCCGGAGGTCACGGTCGAGGATCACGGCCTTGGTGTAGGTCGATCCGATGTCGATGCCGGCGGTGAAGGTCATGATGCCTCCCCCTGGACCTTGGCCGGTGCGCGGCTTGCGACGATGCGATCCAGCGCGAACAACGCCGCGCCGAGCGCGCCCATGTAGTGTGATTCCTCCCCGACGTTCACGGTCATCCCGCAGCGACGATTCACGGTATCCACCATCGCTTCGTTGCGAGCCACGCCGCCCGTAAACGTGACCTCGTCCTCGATGCCGACGCGGCGCAGCAACCCGATCGATCGGGTGCCGATCGATTCATGGACACCGAGCAGGATATCTTCGATCTTCTTGCCCTTGCCGAGCCAGGAAAGGACCTCCGATTCGGCGAACACCGTGCAGGTGGTGGAGATCTTCACCGGGCGTTCGCCGCGCAGCGCGGTCGGGCCCAGTTGGTCGAGCGGAATGTCAAGCGCGCTGGACGCCGCGCCGAGAAACCGTCCGGTGCCGGCGGCGCACTTGTCGTTCATGCAGAAGTCGACGATCTCGCCGGTGTTGGTCACCCGAATCGCTTTGGTGTCCTGGCCCCCCATGTCGAGAACGGTGCGCGTCTTCGGGAACATGTGGACGGCGCCGCGACCGTGGCAGCTGATCTCCGTGACCTGCGTGTTGCCGAAGGTGACCTTGTAGCGCCCGTATCCGGTCCCGACCACGTATTCGACTTCCTCCTCCCGCAAGTCGCCGCTTCGCAGGGCTTCCTGGAACGCGTGTTCCGCCGCGCGAATCACGTTCGCGCCCGTGTCGGTGAGTGCGCGGCTCACGATCGTCCGCTGCTCGTCGATGATCACGGCCTTGGTTTGTGTGGATCCGACGTCCACTCCCGCTGCGTATGCCATGGGGCTCCTTCTTCCTGTGGGGCGAAGCTCAGGCCGGGCCGGCGGCGGTCTGGAGTCGGCGGGACGCGAGGCCCTCGAAGAACGCATCGACCCGGTTCTTCATCTGCGCCTCCGACACGACCCGTTTGTCCATCATGTCCGACTCGATGAACAGGCTGGCGACGTCCCGTGCCTCCATGAGCGCGCGCCGGCTGTCGGCCAGGCCGGTGGACACCGTGCGGCAACTCTTGATGGGGTGATACACGACGCCGTCGGCGTGATAGTCGTCGATCATCTGCGAGAGGATGCCGGTCTGATAGAACATGCTATCCATCGCGTCGCGCACGCCGATGAGGACACCTTCCGCGAGACTGGCGATGGGATCGGCCAGATCGTATTCGAAACCGAGGTTGGAGCCGCCCGACGCAAACCAGAGATAGGTGGAATTGACGAACGTGCCGCCCCATTCGGTGAACAGTTCGTTGAACCGGCGGAAGATCGGGTAACAGGGGACGCCCACGAAGATCAGACGGTACTGCTCGTCCGTGAGCGTGCCGATCCCGTTGGCGCTCTTGTATTCCATCTCCTCGACGAGCGCGCGGAAATAGTCCGCGCCGGCTCGGGTGCCGCGGAAGCCGTTGGCCACGCCGAGATAGATCGTGCCGTCCGACAGGGCGTTGAATACCGACGGACGCGCGGCATTGAGATCCAGGACCCGCTTCCAGCCGACGGACATCGCGTTGGCGTGCGCCAGGTTCTCGCGCAATCGGTCGATATCGAACGCGACCCCGCTGACCTGCTCGCACAGCGCGATCAACTCCTGGAGCTGGCCGGCCACGTAGCGACGATCATTCTCGAAGTGGCCGTTGCCGGGCCAGGTCTGGCCGCCCGCCGTCCGGGTCCCGGGGATATCGAGCACGAAGGTGGGGATCTTGTACATGCGCTCCCAGATCTCGGCCCATTTGATGTACGTGTTGCACGCGTTGGTATAGACCGCGAGCGCCGGCTTGGGGATCCGGCCCATCGGATGCTCGCCTCCGCGTAATTGGGTGGCGACATCGGCCTTCACGTATCCGCAGATATCCGGCGAGTAGCCATAATCCTCGGCCTGGTCGAGATACTCGTGGGCGACCCGCCGGACCGCCGTTTGCAGCGAATTGATCTCGGGGAACACGAGCGGGAAGTCGAACGCGCCAAGCAACTCGGCGAAGCTTCCCATGACGAAGACGTAAGCGGAGGCGCGGCCGGTTTCGGCGGCGACGTTCAATGCGTCGAACCACTCGCGAAACAGTCGCGCGCCGTCGGTATTGCCCCGGCCCACGAGTGGGTGGTCGACTCCGGTTCCGGTCATCGGCGCCTCACTCGAACAGGAGATTCTCGACGAACGTCTCGAGCTGAATCTCGAGATGGTCGAAGCTGGTCATGTTTTCCTCGAATTCGCTCACGAAGTAGGGCAGGTTGCGCTCGTCGAGCGCCCGCGTGTGCACCACCTGCTCTTCGAGGCCCGGTTCGCACATCTTGGCCGCCATCACGATGGCCGCGCCGGCGTTGGCCCGGCGCATGCGTTCCAGCAGCATCTCGGCCTTGGGCTTGCGCGCATCGTGTTGCACGGGACTGTGCGATGACCGGTTCAAGTACGCGTCGGCCAGGCGGTACAGCGGATCGCCGTCGAGCGGGACGTCGTCCGTCAGCCAACGCAGTCCGATCAGGAGATCGTCATCCACCACGTAGCACGAACGGCCGATGGCGCGGATGAGATCGAGCGGCGGCTGCTCGCAGAACCCCCCTTCGAGCACCACCCGCACGCGGTCCCGCCGCTGCGCGGTCCGCTGTGCCAGGAGGGGAAGGGCCGTGCGTAACATGTCGTTGTGTTCCTCGCGCGGAAGGAGACACCCCACCGCCACAAGGACATAGGACTCGTCGGCCGACACCAGCCACGGCGCGTCACTCTTCAGGCGATAGAGATCCCGAAGCAAGGCGCGATTGTCGTTGAACACGCCGATGGAGTGGCGCAGGGCCTCGTCGTCGACCGTCCGGCCGGTCACCTGCTCGATCGATTGCGTAAGGCGCCGATACTCGCCGTGCAGGTAGGCGGCCGCGTGCGCCGAGGTGGCGTTCTGCGGCAGGTAGAGGATTTGACACGGGTAGTCGAAGTTGCGGCCCCATACGGCCGCGAGGTTCCGTGCCGCGTCACAGATGGGGTGAGTGACGAACATCTCGAGCGGCACCCGCCCGCTGAGCGCCAATTCGAGCGACGTCTTCAGGATCGAGCAGAGATACGACCCGAACCGTGAGTCGGCCTGAGTCGGTTCCACCGAGGCCCCGCGGACCTTGAACGGCAGCGCGCCGGCGGCGTGCGCGATCTCCTCGGGAAAGTAGACCTGGAAATGGCCGATCACTTTGCCGCCCGCCTCGCGCCACCGCCGTACGGTCGGATAGTCGGTGTCCTCGAGCAGCTCACGACACGCGCAGAGGATGTCATCGAGCGGTTTGTCCCGCCATTCGGGGAACACGACGGTGGTCATCGATGACTCCAGGTCGGCTGGCGTTTCTCGAGAAAGGCGTTCAATCCCTCCAGCGCGTCGGCAGTGGTCATCACGTCGTCGACGTACGTCGATCCCGCGGCCGTCATGGCGCGGGCGTCGTGCTCGGCGAAGGCGGCGCGCAACGCCCGTTTGGCGGCCCGGAGCGCCGCGCCGCTGTGTCGCGTGATACGGCTGGTCAACTCGAGCGCCACGGAATCCAACTCGGCGTCGGGAACGACGCGACGGACCAGACCGGCCGCGTACGCGTCCTCCGCGTTGAGCAGGTCGCCCGTGAAGACGATCTCGGCCGCCACGCCGGCCGGACAACGGCGCGGCAACAGCGCGCAGGCGACGGGCGGCACGACCCCGAGGGCAATCTCGGGCTGGCCGAATCGCGCGGTGTCAGACGCGATCACGATGTCGACGCCCAACACCAGTTCCAGCCCCCCTCCCACACAGCGGCCACGCACCGCCGCGACGGTGGGCAAGGGAAACGCGGCGAGCGCGCCAATCGTCGCGAGGAACTCCGGAATGAGGTCGCGGAATTCCGGTGGCATGTGCTCGCCCACGTCCGCACCCGCCGAAAAGTGTTTCCCGCGCGCGTCGAGCAGCACGGCTCGCAGCGCCGGCTCATCGGCGAGGGTGGCCAGCGCATCGCGCAGCTCGCCCAGCACACTCCTCGTCAGCACGTTCACGGGTGGATGGTCGAGCGTGAGGTGGCCCAGGCCGTCCGCGACGGTGCGATGCATGGTCACGAGACCGCTCCCAGTAACTGGCCGCCGTCAACCGGCAGGACCGCCCCGGTGATGAACGCGGCGCCGTCGGAACAGAGGAAATGCACCGCCGCCGCGACGTCTTCGGCGGTACCGGTACGACCGAGCGGCGTCCGCTCGACGGCCCGCCGGCGGGCGGCGTCGGGCAAACCACGTGTCATCGCGGTATCGATGAATCCCGGCGCCACCACGTTCACCGTGACATCGTCCCGCGCGAACTCGAGGGCCAGCGTGCGCGCGAGTCCGACCAGACCGGCCTTGGAAGCCGCGTAGTTCGCCTGGCCGAACTTGCCGCGCAGGCCGTTGATGGAACTGAGGAACACGACCCGTCCTTGCGGTGACCGCCGCAGATACGGGGCGGCCGCCCGTACCACGTGGAACGCGCCGGAGAGGTTCACGCGGAGGACGTCATCCCAATCCTCGGTCGACATCTTCCAACTCACGCGGTCGCGCACAATCCCGGCCGCACAGACGAGCCAATCCAGCCCACCGCGTTCCCGCACGATCGTATCGACGGCCTGCTCGACTTCCTCCTCGCGGGTGACGTCGGCTTCCACGCCGTGGTGTGCCTTCGCCGCCTCGTCGGGGAACCGGAGGTCGATCGTCGCCACCCACGCGTCACGCGTGAGCGCATCGGCAACAGCCCGGCCGATGCCGCGGCCCGCGCCGGTTACGAGAGCCGTTGGCCGCATACGCCGCAGAACTCATGGTCGGACGGGAGATTGTTGGACGAACAGCGCGCGCATCGTTTGACCGGCGGGCCCCATGGCAGCTCCGACGACGCACCCTGCGCGGCCCGTTGCCGCAACATCGCGTACCGCGGCGCGCGTTTCTCCACGAAGGCCTGCATCCCCTCGACCGGCTCCCAACATGCATAGTGCAGCGACAGCCAGTCCTGCGCGTGGCGCGCCGTGCTGTGCCACGCGTGGTCCTTCCAGAAGTTGGTCTGCTGCTTGGTGTAGCGGGTACACTCGGGGAACGACGCGAGCAGGCGGCCGGCGAGATCGTCGACGAATGTGTCGAGCCGGCTGAGGTCGATCCGGAAGCCGTCCTGGCCTTGCTGCGCCTGCTTGATCTCCGCGGCGCTTGCCTGCTCGATCCAGTCGTCGCCACGGCGGACCGATGGCACGACCCAGTTCACCAAACCCCAGTCCAGCGCCTTGTGGGCCGGGATCGGCTCGTTGAGGAACAGGATCTCGCGCGCGCGCTTGTCACCCACCACCAGCGGCAACCACTGGGTGGATCCCCCGCACGCGACCGACCCGACGTGCGTGCCGACCTGTTTGATCGTGGCGTGTTGCGCCATCACGGTCAGATCGCAGGCGAGCTGGCTCTCGTTGCCGCCGCCCACCGCCATCCCGTTGAGCCGCGCGATCACCGGCTTGCCGGTATTCAGGATGCTCTCGATGTACGCGCGAAACAGCGCCATGTACTTCCAGTAGTCGCGCGGCGTGCCGACGTAGCTCTCCGCGTACTCCTTGACATCGCCCCCGGTGCAGAACGCGCGGTCGCCCGCCCCGGTCATCACGATGACCCCGACCGCGTCATCGAAACTCGCGTCCTGAAAGGCGGTGGCGAGCTCTTCCAATGCTTCAGTCGAATAACAGTTATAGGCGTGCGGTCGGTTGATGGTGATGTGCGCGACCCCATCGGCTTTGCGATACAGCACGTCATGGAACGCGAACGAGTCAGCCGCATGGGGTCCGAATTTTCTCGTCATGGTCGCGGCGGTCGACATATCAGTCCCCCTACCAGATGGTCGGCGAAGGCCTCGCCGAGCGTGTCGGTGTGGATGGTGCCGTCGGGTTTGTACCACCGCGCGATCCAGTTGATGGCGCCGAGGATGGCGAACACGGCGATCTTGGGATCGATCGGTTTCAAGAGGCCCGCGCGCTGGCCGCGCTCCACGATGCGGCGCACGGCGCGCTCGTATCGGTCGCGAGCGGCGATGACCGTGGACTGGTGGCGCGGGGTCAGGGCGGACACTTCAAACGCGAGCGGGGAGCCCAGTAAGGTGTCGGTCATGACGCGCACGTGCTCCCGGATCACGTGGGCCAGTTGCTCCGGTGCCGAATCGAACCGCTGCTCCGCCTCCTCCAGCAGCCGATCGACTTCCGCCAGGGATTCGCGGTGACAGGCGTAGAGGATCGATTCCTTGTCCGGGAAGTAGTGGTACAGGGCCGTGTTGCGGATTCCCAGCCGCTCGGCAATATCGTCGAGCGTGGTGGCGTGGTATCCTTTCTCGCGGAACGCGCGCAACGCCGCCTCCTGAATCTCGGCGCGCCGGCGTTGCCGTTTTTCTTTGACCCGCGGGGAAACGATTGCCTCAGTCGGCATGGCGGATTTCTTTGAATGACGATTCAAATTTCGGACAGGTGCCTTGAAGTTCTCGTGAAGTTTTCGACAAGAGTCCTACAACGCGCACAGCGAGGTGCTACGTGAGGTCGAGTCGCTTCATCCTTGGGGCCACCCTCGTGGCCTGCGGCCCATTCGTGCCGGCTGGACCGGCCGCCGGCCAGACGATTGCCGCGCAGTATCGGGCGACCGCCGACCGCATTATCGACGCGGCGCTGGCGGACAGCGGGGCCTATGCCCGCCTGACCGAGCTGGTCGACCGGTTCGGCAGTCGGTTCTCCGGATCCCGGAGCCTCGAGCAGGCGATCGACTGGATCATCGATGAGATGCGGCGGGATGGGCTGCAGAACGTGCGGGGTGAGGACGCGATGGTCCCCGTATGGGTCCGGGGGGCGGAGTCGGCGGAGCTGATCGGGCCGCGGCGGCGGGAATTGCCGATGCTCGGGTTGGGCGGCAGCATCGGGACGCCGCCCGACGGGATCACCGCCGAGGTGTTGGTGGTGTCGAGTTTCGAGGATCTCCGGGCGCGCGCGGCGGACGCGCGGGGCAAGATCGTGCTGTTCGACGTCCCGTTCACGTCCTACGGTCGGACGGTGCAGTATCGCGGCCAGGGCGCCGTGGCCGCGGCGAGTGCGGGTGCCGTCGCGAGCCTGATCCGGTCGGTGACGCCCTACTCCCAACAGACGCCGCATACCGGGGCGATGCGGTACGCCGACACGGTCCGACGCATCCCGCACGCGGCCATCACGCTGGAGGACGCGGCAATGCTCCACCGGATGCAGAACCGGGGTGAGCGCATCGTCGTCCGGCTGGTGATGGGCGCCGACACGCTTCCCGATGCTCGGTCACGCAACGTCATGGGCGAACTGCTGGGTCGCGAACGGCCCGACGAGATCGTCGTGCTCGGCGGGCACATCGATTCCTGGGACGTCGGCCAGGGGGCGATGGACGACGGTGGGGGGGTCGTCGCCGCGTGGGAAGCCGTGCGTCTGCTCAAGCGGCTCGGGCTGACGCCGCGGCGCACGATTCGGGTGGTGGGTTGGACCAATGAAGAGAACGGCCTGCGTGGCGGCAACGCCTATCGCGATGCGCACCGCACCGAACCCCACGTGCTCGGCATCGAATCGGATGGTGGGGTGTTCAAGCCCGACGGGTTTGGATTCACCGGTTCCGACGCGGCGTTCGCCATCGTACAGCTGGTCGGTGGCCTGCTGGATCGGATCGAGGCGGGCACCATTACCCGCGGTGGCGGTGGGGCGGATATCGGCCCCATGATGCGAGAGGGCATGCCGGGGATGGGGCTCAGCGTCGACGGGAGGCGCTATTTCTGGTACCACCACACCGACGCCGACACCATCGACAAGCTGGATCCCGAGGAAATGGCGCGCTGTGTCGCGGCCATGGCGGTGATGGCCTACGTGGTGGCCGATCTGCCGGACGCGTTGCCCCGGCCGTAGGGGCGGCACTAGGTTCCCGGACATGCGCGAATTGACCGATGGGTCCACCGCCATCGTGCGGGGAGCGCTCGACGCCGGTTGCTCGTTCTTCGCCGGGTATCCCATCACACCGGCCTCGCCCATCCTCATGTCGATGATGCAGGAACTGCCGCGCCGCGGCGGGATCGCTATCCAGGGCGAAGACGAGATTGCGTCCATCGGCATGTGCATCGGCGCCGCCATGGCCGGTGCCGTCATGCGGTGGCTCGACATCCTGTCGATCGCGGCGCTGCTGTAGGACCACATCCTGATGCACGCGATGGAGCGAGGGATGCCCCACCCACCGCAACGCTGCCCGTGAGCAACGGTACCCACGCGTCGGCGTTCCGACCCGTCCCCTACATGGGCGTGATTTGGGTCGTCGCCGAGGCGATGAAGCGTGGCTTCCGCAACGGGGACCCGGATTGGTGCAACCTCGGCCAGGGCCAGCCCGAGGTCGGTACGATCGAAGGCGCGCCGGAACGGATCTCGACGATCAACCTCGAACCGCACGACCACGCCTACGGGCCGATCGGCGGGACCGACGAAATGCGACAGTTGGTCGCCGACCATTACAATCGCCTCTATCGGCGGGATCGCGCGAGCAAGTACACGAGGGACAACGTCACCGTCGCCTCCGGCGGCCGGTTGACCCTGTCGCGCGTCTTTGCCACGCTCGGGGCCGTGCGCGTCGGCTATCAGGTGCCGGATTACACGGCGTACGAGGACATGCTGGACTACCACCGGTATCGCATCACGCCCGTCGCCGTGCCGACGACCGTCGAAAGCGGGTTCGTGACGCCGGCGACGCAACTCGATCGCGTCGTCCGGGACCGGCGGCTCGACGCGTTCCTGCTGAGCAACCCGTGCAATCCGACCGGCCAGCTCGTGCGGGATGATGAGTTGGCGGGCTACGTCCGCATCGCGCGCGAACGGCACTGCACGATGATCCTGGACGAGTTCTACTCGCACTTCGTGTACACGCCGGCCGGCGCGGCCGGCGCGGGTCCCGTGTCCGGCGCCGCGTTCGTCGAGGACGTGGAACGGGACTCGGTGCTGCTGATCGACGGACTGACCAAGAGCTTTCGCTATCCGGGGTGGCGGCTTGGCTGGGTAGTCGGGCCGGCGGACGTGATCGAGCTGGTAAACCGGGCCGCGAGCGCCATCGATGGCGGCCCCAGTACGGCGGTACAGCGCGCGGCCTGTCAGGTGCTGGAGCCGGCCCGCGCCGATCGGGAGACCACGGCGTTACGCAGCGTGTTCGTGCGGAAACGGAACCTGATGTTGGAGCGACTACGCGCGATGGGTATCGTCTGCCCGCACGCGCCCGGCGGCACGTTCTACGTGTGGGCGGATATCGGGAACCTGCCGCCGCCGCTGAACGACGCGGACCGGTTCTTCCGCGCGGCGCTCGATCGCAAGGTACTCACCGTGCCGGGACGGTTCTTCGACGTCAATCCCGGTGGGGAGCGGGTCAACGGCCAGGAGTACCAGCGGTGGGTGCGGTTCTCGTTCGGTCCGCCGGCAGACAACGTGCGGCTGGGGCTCGACCGACTCGCGGAGCTGATCGCGGAGGCCTAGGACCTAGGCGGTCAGCCGGCGCGGTGCAGGGCGGCCTGTCCGCGACCCCGCGCCTGGCGCCGTGCCGTCGCGCGCTGCGTCGCCTCGTTGGACCAGGCCGGCACCGACTGGATGCCGCCGTTCGTCTCGGCCAGGAACGCCGCGAGGGTGCGCACCGTCGGGAAGCGGAACATGTCGGTGGGCTCGAGCGTCCGGTTGATGGCCCGTTCGAGCCGGTCGCGCGCCCTCAGCGCCAGCAGCGAACATCCGCCCAGGTCGAAGAAGTTCTCCCGCGGCCCCACCGAGGCGACGTGCAGCACGTCCGCCCAGATCGCGGTGACCGCGCGTTCGAGTTCCGCGACGCTCACCGGGATCGTCGCGCCGGTCCCCGGCGCCGGCGATGCGGGCCCGCCCGGGGCGGTACGCGCCGTGACCGCCGTGCCCTCGCGAATGATCTGCGCCGGCACGCCCAGCACGGTCGCCCCCGCCGGCACGTCCTGAATGACGACCGATCCCGCGCCGATCGTGGCCCATTCCCCGACAACGACTTCCGGCAGGACGGTGGCGTTGGACCCGACGTAGACACCGGCGCCCAACGCCACGCGCGCATTGAGCACCGCGTTGGCCGCGACGACACAACCCGGTCCCACGCGGCACTCGTGTCCGACCACCGCCCCCATGAATATCACCGACCCCGCCCCAATGACGATATCCGGGCCGAGCACGGCATGCTGGTACGCCATGATGTCGCCGTCCGTCTCGACGCCGAGGAGATCGATATCGGGCTCGATCAAACTGGCGCACGGAATACCGGACGCCACGATCCGCTCGCGTACCATCGCGCGTTTCGCCGTGGTCCGGGCGACGAGGTTCACGACCTCGTCCCGCGCCGGATCGGCCCGGGCAAGGTGCGCCAGCGGGCCCACGATCTCCACGCCGATCAGAGTGCGCCCGAGCTTGGTCGGGTCGTCGTCCAGCAAAACCACGTTTGTCCAGCGGTGCTCCGCCTGATTCACACGCAGGGCGAGTCGCACGCCCTCGGCGTTGCCGGCGCCACACAGGAACAACGTGCCCTTGGTCGTCATGCGCGTCGCGCTCCGGTTGGCGTCAGCTCGCCAGCGGCTCGACGGCCGGGCGCGCGGTGAACGGCCGCTGCGTCGGACGGATGCGGGCGGCGGCGCCGGTCATCCAGTCCGTGCACGTGAGACATCGTTCGGGGAGTTCCTCGAACCGATGGTCGAGGTGCTTCCGACGGTACCCGCCGAGGCGGCCCCACAGTACGGCGAGCGACTCGTCCCACGCATTGCCCGCGCCTTCCTCTCCCTCGGTGTCGCCGGGACACCGCGGAACGCGTCCATCCCAGAACACGTGCATCATGGTGAGCGACCAGGGGCAGGGAATGCGCTCCTCCAGCGGTACGCACAGTGACGTCTCGAACTTCCCGCCCCAACTCAGCTTGTTGCGTACCTTCACGGTCGCGCCGCGCTCGAGCCAGTACTGGGTGAACTCCTCGGTCTCATGTTCGTTCTCGTCCATCACGATGAACTGCACCTGGATCTCGGGGCCGACCGACCGCCGGTCGCGCGCCGCCAACAGGTGTTCCACGTTGGCATAGGCGACATCGCGCAGCGCGTTCACCCGGATGGCCTCGTACACCGGCGCCGACAAGCCATCGATCCCGATCACGATCAGATCCACTCCGGTGTCCATCAGCGGACCGGCCAGTTCCGGCGTGAGCAGCATCCCGTTGGTATTCACGTTCAACGAGGTCAGACCGACCGATTTGCCGTACCGGAGGAATGTCATGAGCCGCTCGGGCTCGAGCAGCGGTTCCCCGCAAAACGAGAACCAGCACTCCGTGGCCGGCGCGCGCTCCGCAATCTCGTCGGCGCATTTCTCCCACAGTGGCACCGGCATGATCCCCTTGGGCCGGCGCATGGTGGGATGGTGGCACATGAAGCACGCGAGGTTGCACTCCGCGCACACTTCAACGGCGAACTTCTTCGGGAACGCGAACTCCTGTAACGTGGCTTCGATCGAGGCAAGATCTGGTCTTTTCATACCTGCGTCCGGAAAAAGATCGATGGCTTTCCGCCGCACTATGGCAAATTGAGAGCCTGATTTGCCCATTCGACGCAGGTGATGATTCTGCAAACGGTTGACTGATTTCCGATAAAATCGCTCGGTTTGCTTGCCGCTGCGCGCAAGCGACGATTATGGCCGGCGACATCGCTTCATCGACGCCACACTCGCGACGCACCATGAGGGAATGATGAAGATGCGGATGCCCGTCCGAGCCCGTCGCCAGCGTAAAACCGAGCAAGTGACTCGTCTATCGATGGCGAGAAGAGCTGCCGAGCGGGCTACGAAGGTCGACGAGATCCCGATCGCGCCTCAAGGAACCACACCATGCCCGCGCAACACCAACGCGCGCGCATCGGCGTCGTTCGTGACGAGTGCGATCTCCTTCCGCGCGAGGGTGAGCGTCGCCGTGAACGTGAGCGACGCCGGCGTGGCGGTCTCGTCGTTCGCGTTGCCCGCGCCGAGTAGCCGGAACCGTACGTCGACATGATACGTGCCTGGCTCGAGCGCGATCTCCCGATTCACGTATAGCGGCCGGTCGGCGCGCGCTCCGGCCGCGCGGACGGTATCGTCAATGACGACTGCCCCGTCCAGCCGTACCTCGAGCCCGTACGGCAGGACGCGGCCTTCACACACTTCTTCCCGTCGCATGTGCGCCGGCAGCGCGGCGATTTCTGCAGGGCTGAGCCGACGGCATTCGTCGACCTGCACGCCTCGCGTACGCCACGCCAGACGCAACAACGCGTGGTCCGCCGTGTCCTCCGCCCAGGGGACATGCGACAGCGCCGCGAGCGACGCGGTACCCGCCAGGGCCACGAGCGTACCGACGATCACCCGCGCGATCACGGGGTGACCTCCTCCGGTACGGGCTCGCATTCCAGGTCGATCTCGATGTCCGTCTCGACGCCCGGTTGGTCGAGCGCCGCCACGCGTGCGTGCAGCACGTTGACCCCGTCGAGCACCCGTCCGCGTTCGCCCTCGCCGGCGTACACGACCAGGATGCGGCGCCTGTCTACCCGTTGCTTCAGCTCCGCTTCCCGCCCGAAGTACATCCGTTGCTCGAGCCACTTCGGTCCCTCACGGTTCCGGCAGTCGCGCGGCGGGCACGAGGCGATCAGCACCCCGCCAACGCCGGAGCGGAGCAGGTACTCGATCACCGACGAGTGCAGGTTGCCCAGACAGTCGACGTCGTGTACCCGCACGCCGGCCACCGCGACTTCCGTCGATACCCGTCCGGCACCGTGCGTGCACGCGATCACCACGGCGGCCCGATGGTCCGCGGGAAGCGCGGCCACGAACGCCTTGACGCCGGCGAGTTGATCCCGCCCGGTGCGCCCCCGCGGCCCCACGCCCATCGGCGCGCACGATCCGGAACAGATTCCGCAACTCACGCAGAGTGCCGGGTCGACCCGCGCCACGAACTCCGCGCGGCCGTCGTCCCGCGGCACCATCGAAATCGCTTCGTACGGACAATCGAGGTAACAGGTCCGACACCCCGTACAGAGTCGCTCGTCCACCACGGACGGCGCACGCCGAACGCCGCGCGGTTTGACGATCCACGGAATCGCCAGCAGGGCGGTCGAGACCACGATGGTCCCGATCCAGGCAAGCCATGCGGGCAGCGGCCGCGTGAACGGCAGCCAGAAATTAAAGAACCAGTCGAACGGCGCGCGCTCGGCCACGCGGAACAGATCGGCCTCGGGGCCGATGGAGGCGGGCACGAACACGCTCAACGCGAGCAGCAGGAGGACCACCCCCCACGTCAGCGGCCGTGGTGGGAGCAGCAGGGGTCGCGCGATGCGGGCCACGTGGACCCAGAGAATGAGCCCGACAGCCACCGGCAGCGCGACGTGGAGAAACAGATTGAGGAAGAAGAACGCGCTCGGAATCTCGAGATCGCCCACGAAACTCCGCCCGATCGGTTCGGAGAACAACGGCAGGACGTCGAGGAATCGCGCGCCCTCCCGCGCCAGCGTCAGGCCCTGGGCGTCCCACACCATCACGTAGCCGGTCCACCCGCACACGAGCACGACGAACAGCAAAACCAGGCCGGATACCCATGCCAGCGCGCGCGGGCCCCAGCTGCGGTCCTGTGCGAACATGCGAAACGCGTGCACCGCCACGGCCACCACCGCCGCGTCGGACGCGTAGCGGTGGAACGAGCGAATCCAGCCGCCTAGCCACCGCTGGTCAGCCAGTCTGGCCACCGAGCCATATGGCTCGCCGATACGATAGAAGAAGAGAAGGTAGACCCCGGTGATCAAGACGACCCCGAGCAACGCCACCGCGATCGTCCCGCTCTGATACAACGGGTTATGCCGCCAGCCGTACAGGCGGTTGCACGCCGCGTCCAGCGGGGCCAGGACGCGGCGGGAGCATCGTTGCAGCGCATCACTGATTCGGGGCACCGGTCCTCTCCAAAGGGTCTTGCGGAATCTAATTAGGATATTAATATGATAATGTCAACATTGGTACCTCCCGGGGGATTCGAGGTCCGTCAATGCTCTCCAATACCGCCGAATACGCGCTCCGAGCCGTGCTGTATGTCGCGCAGCACGAGGGACTTGGGTTAGTGCGCGTGAATGAGGCGGCCGACGCGCTCGACATCCCGAAGAACTACCTGTCGAAGGTCTTCCACGAATTGGCGCGGGGTGGCGTGCTGGAGTCGTCGCGTGGCCAACATGGGGGATTTCGGCTGGCGCGACCGGCGGGCAAAATCTCGTTGCTGAACATTGTCTCGCGGTTCGATCAGATCAGCGAGCGGCGCCGCTGCCTGCTGGGCAAGGACCGATGCAGCGATCACACCGCCTGTCTGGTGCACGAGCGGTGGAAGGACGTGTCGGAGCAGGTTGCCACCTTTTTCCGCGTGACGACGGTGGCCGACCTGATGGACGGCGTGAGCAGCGCCGCATAACCGAAGCGAAGGAGGTGGCACGCATGGCTGATTCGAACGCCGACCCGACGGAATCGTCGCAGGACATCCCGCTCGGTCAGCGCCTGTTCGACCGTCCGTTTCTGCTCTTGGTGGCCGGGCTGGTCGTCATGGCGGTCTTCTATACCCTGTGGGGGTTGTGGGAAGTGATGTCGCTTTCACAAGCCCCGTTGCCTTGACCACGGAGCACGCGAATGCATACCGGACTCGTATCGCCGAAAGGGATTTGGTGGAAACCGGCGCATAAGGCGGAGAAGATCTGGGTCGCGATCGCCTTTGCCTGGTGCATGGTCCTCTTCGCGATGATGCCGCTGTGGCATTTCAAAGGCGGCCAGAACCCATCGGGGATCCGCCACAAGGTGACCGCGGCGGCGTACGCGCGGCGCACCCAGGAGTTCATCAGGACATATCAGGTGGGGACGGACGCCGGGATTCCGGTCGTCGAGCCCCCGCCCGGGAGCGACGTCTACCTCCAAGCGACCTCGTTCAGCTGGACGCCGGTGCTCCGACTCCGGAAGGACGCCGAGTACATCATGCATCTCTCGTCGCTGGACGTGAACCACGGCTTCAGCCTGTCACCGGTGAACATCAACTTCCAGGTGGTGCCCGGCTACGACTACGCGCTCAGGGTCACCCCCAACGAGGCGGGTGAGTTTCAGATCGTGTGCAACGAGTTCTGCGGGATCGGCCATCACCTGATGGTCGGCAAGATCATCGTGATCGACGGGGACGCGACCGCGTCCGCGGGAGGTGGGGAATGAACGGATCGTTCCGAACCTGTCCGACGACCGGGCTCAAGGTTCACGCGCAGGCCGACGCGCTGATCAAGGCCAACGCGGTGGTCGCCACCGTCGCGTTGCTGATCGGCGGCATCACGGCGGTGCTGGTGCTGCTGACGCGCTGGCAGGCGGTGCACCTCCTCCCGGCGGACTTGTTCTATCGCGTGTTGACGGTGCACGGGATGAACATGCTGATCTTCTTCATCCTGTTCTTCGAGATGGCGGTCCTGTACTTCGCCAGCGCGGTGCTGCTGAATTCGCGGGTGGCGACCCCGCGCCTCGCCTGGGCGGCGTTCGGCCTGATGGTGCTCGGGACGGTGATGGTCGAATGGACCATGTTTACCGGTCGCGCCGACGTCCTGTTCACGTCCTACGTGCCGCTCCGCGCGCATCCCGCGTTCTATCTCGGCGTGATCCTGTTCGCGGTGGGCGCGTTAATCGTCACGTCCATCTTCTTCGGTACCTTGGTCGTCGCCAAGCGCGAGAAGACCTACGAGGGATCGGTCCCGCTGGTGACGTTCGGCGCCGCCACCGCGGCCATCATCGCGGTCATCACGCTGGCACATGGCGCGGCCATCTACATCCCCACCTTCCTGTGGTCGATCGGCGTGATGCACGTCGATGCGCAGGTCTACCGGCTGGTCTGGTGGGGACTGGGGCACTCATCGCAGCAGATCAACGTCGCGGCGATGGTGTCGATCTGGTACCTGCTGGGTGCGCTCACGATTGGCGCGGTGGTCGTCAATGAGAAGGTCAGCCGTTCGGCCTTCGTGCTCTACGTGTTGTTCATCTCCATGGCCTCGGCGCACCACCTGCTGGTCGACCCGGGCATGGGGTCGGCGTGGAAAGTGTGGAACACGAGTTACGCCATGTACCTGGCGGTCCTGGCGTCGATGATCCATGGGTTCACCGTGCCGGCAGGTATGGAGGTCGGTCAGCGGCTGCGGGGGTACGCCAAGGGCTCGTTCGAGTGGCTCCGCAAGGCGCCGTGGGGTGATCCCGGGTTTTCGTCCCTGGTGTTCTCGGTCATCATCTTCGGGTTCCTCGGCGGCATCACCGGCGTCACGTTCGGGACGGAGCAGATCAACATCATCGCGCACAATACGCTACGTATCCCCGGGCATTTCCACGCGACGGTCGTGGGCGGCACGGCACTCGCCTTCATGGGAGTGACGTACTACGTGATTCCCCTGATCTTCCGCAAGCAAGTGGCGTTCTTCCCGCTCGCCAAGATCCAGCCCTATCTGTTTGCGGGCGGCATGGTGGTCTTCTCGATGGCGATGACCTTCGTCGGCACTTTCGGCGTGCCGCGGCGCCACTGGGACATCACGTTCCAGCAGGCGCCGTTCGACGTCCAATTCGCCCCGGCGGTCGATCTGTTGCTCGGCATCATGGCGCTCGGCGGCCTGATTGCCGCGCTCGGCGGCGGGATCTACATCCTCGTCACCGTCTGGTCGGTATTTCTCGGCAAACCGATGGCTGAAGGGAGGACGGCATAATGCCTTTCGACGGCGTACCGCAGGGAATCATCAACCCCCCGGGCCAACCGGCCGCGGGGGACGGTCCCGAGCATGCCAAGGCGCCCGGGACCCTGATACTGGTGTTCGTCTTTCTGGCGGCCTTTGTCGTGTACTACTTCGTGAACTGGAAACTGCTCTCGTTCCTGTGGAAGGTGGGATAGTTCGCATGTCCGCGCGCGAGCGGTGGGGAGTGACCGCGCTGGGCGCCGTCGTTGCCGTCACGCTCGCGTGGTGGGCGCTGGCGTTGTGGCCGCTTTCCACCGAGGCGCCGTCGTGGCTGGTGCGCACGCGCTCGGTGTGCTTCAACACGACCGCGACCGGGCTGCCCGATGCCGGCGGCTGGTTGCTGCTGGCCGGACAACCGCTCGGCATGCTCGGGTTCCTGTTCGTGGTGTGGGGCGCGGCGGTGCGTGACGGGATGCGCGCGCTCGCGCGTGGGTGGCCCGGTCGATTCTCGCTGGCGGCGGCGGCGGTCACGCTGGTCGCCGGATCCGGCGCCGCGGCGTGGCGGGTGGCCGACGCCCAGTCGCGCCGGGATTTCGCCGCCGGCGACGTGCCCGGCACCTATCCCCGGCTCGACTGGCCCGCGCCGCCGTTCGCGCTGGTCGATCAGCACGGCGAAGAGGTCACCCTCGACGACTTCGACGGCCCGCTCCTCGTGACGTTCGCGTACGCACATTGTGAAACGATCTGTCCGTTGATCGTGCACGACGTGCTCGATGCCCGGCGCCGCCTGGAGCCAACGGTCGAGCTGGATGTCGTGATTGTCACGCTCGATCCGTGGCGTGATACGCCCGAACGGTTGGCGCACGTGGCGCGCCAGTGGAACCTGGGCGACCGCGAACGCGTGCTGAGCGGGCCGGTGGCCGACGTCGAGGTCGTGCTGAACGCGTGGCGCGTTGCCCGCTCGCGCGATGAACGCACCGGCGACGTCGTCCATCCGAATCTCAGCTATGTGGTGGATCGTGCGGGGCGGGTCGCCTACGCGGTGAATGGCGGCGTTGACGCCATCGTCACGCTCGTCGAACGGCTGTGATGTCCACCAAGGCGCACCCCCGCCAACCTGCCGGCCCGCCGATGACACGCTCCCTGATCGAGTTCACCAAACCGGGCATCACCCGCATGGTGGTGCTCACGGCGGCTGCCGGGTACCTGCTCGGCATGACCGGATCGCTCGACATCCTGGTGTTCATCCATACCCTCGTGGGGACGGCGTTGGTCGCCAGTGGCACCAATGCGCTCAACCAATGGCTCGAGCGCGATGCCGATGCGTTGATGCACCGCACGAGGAATCGGCCGATCCCGTCTGGCCGGCTGGCCGCGGGCCCCGCGCTCGTGTTGGCGATCGGCCTGTCGCTGGCCGGCGTCGGGCAGCTGTACGTGTTCGTCCATCCGCTGCCGGCGCTGCTGGCGGCCATCACGGCCCTGAGCTACGGATTCGTGTACACGCCGCTCAAGCGCCGCACGTCGCTCTCCACGCTCATCGGTTCCGTGCCCGGCGCGCTGCCGATTCTCGGTGGGTGGGCGGCCGCGCGCGGAACGGTCGACCTTGGCGGCTGGATGTTGTTCGCCATCTTGTTTCTATGGCAGGTGCCGCATTTTCTCGCGTTGGGCTGGTTGTACCGGGAGGACTATCGCCGCGGCGGATTCCGCCTGCTGGCGGTGATCGATCCGGACGGCGGGTCGTCGGGACGGCAGGCGCTGCTGTACGCGGGCGTCCTGGTTCCGTCCAGCGTGTTGCCGGCGATGTGGGGACTCGCGGGCGGCTTGTACCTCACGGCGGCCCTCGTCGCCGGGCTGACGCTCGTGATGCTGGCGGCGGGGTTTGCGCGCCAGGCGAGCGTGGCGCGGGCACGGCGGCTGTTCCTCGGGTCTCTGGCCTACCTGCCGCTGGTACTCGCCGCCATGGTGCTCGACAAGGTCGTCGGCTAGCCCATCTCCTTCCGCCGCCGCTCCGCCGCGTTGACCAGCGCGTCCTTGACGCCCGCGCACACTTCGCACAACGCATCGACGTCCTTCTTGGACAATTCGTAGAGCTGGCAATTGGTGACTGCTCGCACCGTCGCCGTCCGCCGCTCGGCGGTGAGCAACGCCATCTCGCCGAAGAAATCACCCGCGTAGAGCGATGCCAGCCGGTCTTCCCGTCCGTCGCTCCCAATCAAGACCGCCACGACACCGCGCGCGATGAGAAACAGCGACGACCCCCGGTGTCCCTGCCGGATCACGTCCTCGCCTTCGAGCACGGTGCGCGGCACCAGCGCCGTCACCAGCCGATCCAGATCGGCGTCGCCCACGTTGGCGAAGAACGGGACCCGCGCCAGGATGTCGGCGGGATGGGGTTCGAGCGCCGCAACCGTTTCGCGCGCCAAGCGGCGCTGGGCGCGCTCGATGACCCGGCGGGCATCACGCGCCACCCCCTCGGGAATCCCGCCGGTCTGGGTCAGCGCGAGCAGCGCGTCGTGCTCGCCGTCCAGTGCCATGCGGCGCGCGGTCTGTTGCTGGACCGCGCGGGCATACTCCGGGAAGTGTTCGGCCATGCGGTCGATCCGCGCCAGCGCCGCCGCGCCGATCTCGACGAACGCGGCGGCAAACTCCTCGATCACGCCCTCGTCGATCCCGCTCAATCGCCCGAGTCGCGCGACCTCCGCGATCACCTTGGCACTGGCCTCGTGGACGGCCGTGTCGTGCTCGTACGTCGCGGCCAGCGCCCGCAACCGGTGGCGGTGCACCATCCGGCTCCGCGGCAGCGCGAATCCCAGCACGCGCATGAACGCGTCCGCCACGCGCACTTCGAGCGGCGAGGCCGTCGGGTGTGCCCGCGGGATGTGGCCGGCCTTGAGCCGATCGCGCCGGAGATCGATGCCGAGCTCCAACTCGCGCAATACGGGCTCCGAGATGGACCCATGGTCGAACAGATGGCGATACACCACACGCTCAGCCGAAAGCGCCTCCGACCAGAGGACCCGCTCCATGTCTTCCGGGCGGCACGCGTCGCGGAGCGCGGTCATCTGGTGCTCGACCTCCGCCAACTGCGCGCGATACTCCGTCTCGATGTCCCCCACGACCCGGCGGGAGTAATGCCCCGCCGTCTTGAGGTTCTCGATGCGGGCGAGCGCCTCGTGCTTGCCGGCGAGTGCGGCCTGCGTGCGCGCCATCCGCTCGGCGAGGTCGGGTGCGCTGAGTCCCAGGAACCGGATCAACGGACCCATCGTGGGACCCCCGGTCAGCATCGTGAACAGCACCATCCCGACCGCCAACGCCACCATCAGCTCCCGTTGGGGGAAATCCGGCGCGAGACTCAACACCAGCGCCAGTGCCACGGCGCCGCGCAGGCCGCCCCAGAACACCACCACCCGATACTTCCAATCGACCGGCTCGGATCCCGGCAAGCGGGCCACGATCGGCATGAGCCCGAACACGGCGATGATACGCGCCAGCAGCGCCGCGACGATGACCCACGCGATCGGATACCGATGGGCCCAGACGGACGCGGGCTCCACGGCCATCCCGACCATCAGGAAAATGAGGCTGTTGGCCACGAACGCGGCGTAGTCCCAGAATTGGTGCAGATACGCGCGGACTTCGGGGGTGAACCGCGTGGACCCGAGCGTGCCGACGACGATGCCGGCGCCGACGGTCGCCATCACGCCGGACACCTCGAGGTAATGGTCCGCCAGAATGAACGCGGCGTACGCCACGACGGTCGACAGCGCCACCTCGACCAGCGGGTCGTCGTCGGCCAGGGCGATCGAGCGGACCATGACGTATCCCACCAGCGCGCCCACCGCCAGCCCGCCCAGGAACACGACGAAGAACTCGATGACGCCTTCCCCCACCGTGGCCGCGCTGAACGCCACGCCGCCTGCGACGATCGCCAGGATGATCTTGAACAGCACGATCGCGGTCGCGTCGTTGAACAGGCTCTCGCCTTCGACCAGAATCGTGAGTCGCTTGGGGGCGCCTACTTCCTTGAAGAGCGCAATGACCGCGACCGGGTCAGTGGCGGAGATCAGCGCGCCGAACAGCAGCGCCGCGCCCATCGATAGCTCGGTGACCCCGGCCAGCAACCCGCCCACGATCGCGGTCGAGAGTAACAGACCCGGCGCCGCGAGCATGAGCACCGGGCCCAGGTTCTTGGACAGCAGTCGCACATCGAGGTTGAACGCCGACTCGAAGATCAGCGTCGGCAGGAACACGAACAGGATGATCTCGGGCGACAGCGTGAAATGACTGATGGGTTCCAGGGCCTGACTGCCCTCGGATACCCATCCCAGCAGCAGCCCGACCAACACGAGCCCGACCGTATACGGCAGGTTGGTGCGTTTGAGCCCCATCGCCGCCGCCGCGGCGACGAGCAGCAGCGCGACGATCCCGATGACGCCGGCTACGATCGACTCAGATCCCATCGGCCCCCCAGCCGCTGCACCAGACGTTCGCGTCCCGCCGCATCCGCCATCACGATGAGCGCCATCCCGGGTTCGAGCACGGTGTCAGGCGGCGGCTTGAATTCGAATCTCCCGTCCGGATGTCGTGCGGCCAGCAGGACGGTCCCGTCGAGGTCGCGAAAGCCAAGGGCCTCCACGGTCTTCCCGGCGCCAGTCCCGTCGGTGGGCACGACGACCTCCTCCACCCGCAGGCTGCCGCCTTTGTCCCGCAGCATCTGGTCGAGGAACGACACCACTTTGGGGCGCACCAGTTCCGAGGCCATACGCAACCCGCCTATCCGGCTGGGGCTCACGATCGCATCGGCACCCACCGACCGCAGTTTGCTCTCGGTTTCGCTGCGCTCGGTGGCCGCGATGATGCGTGCCTTGGGCGCCAGCCGGCGCGCGGTCAGCACGCCGAGCACGTTGTCCTTGTCTTCTTTCATGGCGAACACGATGCCCGCCGCTCGGTCCGTCCCCGCCGTGAGCAGCACGCCCTCCTCGCTGGGGTCGCCGGTGACCGCCGGCACCTCGCCGACGTGGTTCAGGGCCGCCTCGAGCATCTCCTCCGTCGGCACGACGAGGACCGTGGGGCGTCCGCTCTTGACCAGTTCCTCCGCCACGTACCATCCGGCGGCCGCGTCACCACACACGACATAATGGTCCGACAGTTGGGCGATCGAATTCTGCATCCGGCGTCTCCGGAAGATGTGGTGAAGCTGCCCCTCGATCACGAACGCGGCCAGCATCGGCACCGTGTACGCCACGATGCCCATCCCAATCAACAACAGCGCGATGGTAAACAGGCGACCGGCCGGGTTCCCCGAGAGGTCGATGATCTCCCCGAAGCCGACGGTGGTCAGCGTGATGACGGTCATGTAGACCGCGTCGATCAGGCCGTGGCTGCCGCGGCCGAGCAGCACGAACCCGAGCACGCCAACGCCGGTGACGAGCACGAGCGCACCTACGGCCAATCGGAGCCGGCGGCGCAGCCGGTTGAACTCCGCGTCACTCCCGGCGGGAGGGCGGTTCCGTGGCGATGGCCCGAGTTGCATGCCGGCTCGTGGAAGAAGGAGATTGGCGCCAGGCTCGCGCCATCGTGCCCCACTGCAATATGTTAGTCCCCGCCGAGAGTCAACCATGACCGCCCGCGACCGCCGCGACCGCCCGTGACCCCCGAGGAATCCCATGCGTGCCATCCCGATCGTTCTTCTCGCCTACGTCTTCGCCATGCCCGCCGCCGGGCAACAGCGAGGCCTCAAGCTGTACATCTCCGCCGACATGGAGGGTGTGGTGGGGGTGGTGACCGGCGATCAGCTTGGACCGTCGGGCTTCGAGTACCAGCGGTTCCGCGAATTCATGACCAACGAAGTCCTGGCGGCGATCCGCGGAGCCAGGGCGGCGGGCGTCACCGAGATCGTCATCAGCGACTCCCATGGGAACGGGGAAAACCTGTTGATCGAACGCCTGCCGGCCGATGTCACGGTCGTCAGATCGTGGCCGCGTCCGCTGGGGATGATGGAAGGGATCGACTCGACCTTTGACGCCGTGATCTTCGTGGGGTACCACGCCGGAACCACCAATCCCGCCGGCGTGCGGGCGCACACCATCTCGAGTGCCCGGTTTGCCGACGTGCGACTGAACGGACGGTCGATGCCGGAAGGAGGGCTCAATGCGGCCATCGCCGGCCATTTTGGTGTGCCGGTGATCCTGGTGACCGGCGACGACGCGGCGGTGGACGAAGTGCGGAGCGCGGTCGGCCGGATCGACGGGGCGGTCGTCAAGTGGAACATCAGTTTTCATGCCGCCCGCACGCTGACACCCGACGCCGCGTATACCCTGATCGAGGAGCGGACCCGCAGCGCGCTCGGTCGACTCCCGCAGTTCCGGCCGTTCGTGGTCCCGGGGCCGGTGACCCTCGACGTCCGTTTCAAGAACTACCAGCCGTCCCAGGTACTCGCCTACCTCCCCATCGTCACGCGACCCGATGCGCACAGCATCCGCTACGTCGGACCGGATATCCTGGCCGTCGAGCGGTTTCTCAACTTCATGACCAACTACGACGCGAACGCGATACCGTAGTCGGCGACGGTCGAGGACGGCCGTCGGCACCTGGCTCCGCGTGCGCGCGGAACGTATCGTACGCGAGGCCTGTCCTCCCGGAGAAGATCCATGACCGACAACGTGTACAAGACGATCGAGCTCTATGGCTCGTCGAAGGTTGGCATCGAGCAGGCCATTCAGAATGCGCTGTCCAAGGCGTCGGGCACGATCCGCGAGATGCGCTGGTTCGAGATGGTCGAGGTCCGCGGTCAGATCGCCGATGGCGCGGTGGCGGTGTGGCAGGTGGGTGTGAAGATCGGCTTCACGCTCGATGGCTAGCCTCCGTCGCGGGGCCGCGGCCCTCGCCGCGCTGGCGGGTGCGGCGGGGTGTGGGGACTCCGGCAACCACGCCCCGCGTGCCGACTACCAACCGGTGGTGGCGGAGTTGCGCGCCTTCATCGAGCACGAAATGGCCGACAAGCGCATCCCGGCCATCTCGATCGCGCTGGTGGACGACCAGGAAATCGTGTGGGCTCGTGGGTTCGGCTACGCCGATCCCGACGACCGCGTCCCGGCCACCGCCCAGACGGTCTATCGCGTTGGGTCGGTCTCCAAGCTGTTCACCGATCTCGCGGTGATGCAGCTGGTCGAACTCGGCCGGATCAACCTCGACACCGCCGTGCAGACCTACCTGCCGGCGTTCACGCCCGAGAATCCGTACGACACGCCGATCACGTTGCGGGAACTGATGTCGCATCGCGCCGGCCTGGTGCGCGAGCCGCCGGTGGGACACTACTTCGATCCGACCGAGCCCTCGCTCGCCGCGACGATCGGGAGCCTGTCCCACACCAGGCTGGTCTACCCGCCGACCGACCGGATCAAGTACTCCAACGCGGCCATCGCGACGGTCGGGTACGTGCTCGAGCGGTTGAACGAAGAGCCGTTTGCCAGGTACGTCGCGCGGGCCGTGCTCGATCCGTTGCGCATGGAACGCAGCTCCTTCGAACCGGGACCGGCCATCGTCTCGCACCTGGCGACCGGATACATGTGGTCGTATCACGGCGTAGCGCAACCGGCGCCGACGTTCCAGTTGGGCATGGCGCCGGCTGGGAGCATGTACGCGCCCGTGACCGATCTGGCGTGGTTTCTCACCGCGTTGTTCGCCGGAGGGCAAGGCGAGCGGGGTCGCGTCATCGACCCGGGGACCTTGGACAAGATGTTCACTCCGCAGTTCGCCGATTCGGGTGCCACGTCCGGGTACGGGATCGGGTTTTCGCTTGGCACGATCGACGGCGAGCGGACCATCGGACACGGCGGGGCGATCTACGGGTTCTCGACCCAAGTGGCGGCCCTGCCCGGCCCGAAACTGGGCGTCGCGGTCGCGTCCTCGATGGATGTGACCAATGCGGTCGTCAACCGCATCGCCGACCATGCGTTGCGGCTGATGCGTGCCCGGCGTGACGGACGGCCCTTCCCGCGCGCCGAGACGACGGGCCCGGTGCCCGATTCCGTCCTCGCGGGGGTGGCTGGCCGGTATGCCGGTGGCGGGAATACCATCGATATCGTCCGGCACGGCGCCGACCTCCACGCGTGGATCGACCGGCCCGGATTCCGCGTGCGGCTGCGCGCGATCGGGGACACGCTGGTCGTCGACGATCGGCTGTGGTATGGACCGCGTCTCGTACCGATCGATGGCGGGCTGGTCGCTGGCGGCGACACGTTGCGCCGCGTGCCGAACCGGCTGCCGCGCGCCGCGCCGGCCCGATGGGTTGGATTGATCGGCGAGTATGGCTGGGATCACAACACGCTGTTCATCCTGGAGCGCGACGGAGTGCTGCACGCCCTCATCGAGTGGTTCTTCCTCTATCCGTTGCACGAGGTGTCACGCGATGTGTTCGCGTTTCCCGAGTGGGGGCTGTACGCCGGCGAGCGAGTCGTATTCGAACGCGGCGAACGCGGTCCGGCGGGCGCGGCCGTGGCGGCGGGTGTGCGGTTCGAGCGCCGGCACGTCGGCACGGAACAGGGAGAGACGTTCCACATCGATCCCGTCACCCCGGTGGCCGACCTGCGAGCGGCCGCGCTGGCGGCCGCACCCCCGGTGCAGCCGGACACCCTGCGCGATCCCGAACTGGTGGAGCTGCGGGCGCTCGACCGGACGATCCGATACGACATCCGCTATGCGTCGACCGACAACTTCATGAGGGCGCTGTTCTACGATACCGCGCGTGCGATGCTCCAACGCCCGGCCGCCGAAGCCCTGGTTCGCGTACATCAGCGACTGCGGCGTGCGGGGTACGGGCTGCTGATCCACGACGCGTACCGGCCCTGGTATGTCACCAAGATGTTCTGGGACGCGACGCCGGAGGCACAGAAGATCTTCGTGGCCGATCCCGCCGCGGGGTCGCGTCACAATCGGGGCGCCGCCGTCGACCTGACGCTGTACGAGTCGGCGACCGGCCGGCCGGTGGAGATGACCGGCGGCTATGATGAGTTCTCCGATCGCTCGTTCGCCGAGTATCCCGGCGGGACCTCACGCCAACGCTGGTTGCGCGAACTGCTGCGGACGACGATGGAAGCGGAGGGGTTCGCGGTCTACGAGTTCGAGTGGTGGCACTTCGACTATCGGGATTGGCGCGCGTACCCGGTGCTGAACGTCCAGTTCGGCGACGTGCCATAGCCCGCGCCGCGCGGCTCCCGAACGCCGGTGGTGCCACCGGCCCGCCCCCACCGTTGCGCCGACGCGACGCGAGGGTGCGTGCGCCGTGCTGACCAAACTCAAGAAGTGGGTGCTGCCAGGGCTCGTCTTCCAATCGGTCGTGATCGCCGGTGGATACGGAACCGGGCGCGAGATTGCCGAGTTCTTCCTGTCGCGCGGTCCGCTGGGAGGACTGCTCGCGATGGTGCTCGTGTCGACCGTCATTTGGAGTGCCGTGAACATGGCGAGCTTCGAGTTCGCCCGCGTGTTCCGACGCTACGACTACCGCACGTTTTTCAAGACGTTGTTGGGACCGGCATGGGTCTCGTTCGAGGTGCTGTACGTCATCCAACTGGTCATCGTGCTGGCCGTGATCGCGGCAGCCGCCGGAACCATGCTGCGGGAGACCTTCAATCTGCCGTACGCGGTGGGCGTCGTCGGGATCACCGCGGCGGTCGGATTCCTGGTGTTCCGCGGCAGCGAGACGATCGAGCGAGTGTTGACCGGCTGGTCGGTTGTGCTGTACGGGACCTACCTCGTGTTCTTTGTGTGGGGGTTCTCCCGGTTTGGCGCCGCGATCGCCGATGCGTTGTCGCAGCCGATCGCCGGTGCGGGATGGATCGTGGGCGGCGTGCAGTACGCGGGCTACAACCTGGCGGTGGTGCCCGCCGTGCTGTTTGCCGTGCGTCACGCGGAGACCCGACGCGACGCGCTCATCGCCGGCGCCCTGTCGGGGCCGATCGCCATCATTCCCGGTGTGCTGTTCTATCTCGTCATGGTGGGCCAGTATCCCGCGGTCGTCGGGCAAGCCGTTCCGGCCAACTTCCTGCTTGCCGCGCTCGGGTCGCGCGGCTTGACGATTGTGTTTCAGGTGGTGCTGTTCGGAACGCTTATCGAGACCGGTGCGGGCATGATCCACGCCGTCAACGAGCGGCTCGCCAGTGCCTATCGCGATCGGGGCCGCGACCTGCCGCGGTTCCTGCGTCCGGTGGCGGCGGTCGGGTTGCTGGCGCTGGCGGCCGGCCTGTCGCGCTTCGGGCTGATCGATCTGATCGCGAAAGGGTACGGCACGCTCACGTGGGCGTTCATCGCGGTGTTCGTGATTCCGGTGCTGACGTGGGGCGTCTGGAAGATCCGCGCGGCCAAGCCCTGATACATCCGCTTACGGTCGAGTGTGCTTGGCCGAGCCCGGGCTCTCAGCCCGGGACCAACACCGCGCGTTCGCACTCTCGCGTGACGGGAGCGCGGTGACTGGAGTGCGTTGGCCGTTCGGTCGTCAGTCCCGCCCTGAAGGGCGGGCT